>Ga0209777_10003827_pt1 | contig 18257 bp, 24 predicted proteins | sample FrelakmetHBP12HB_FD_187147 | JGI IMG/M metagenome (GOLD analysis project Ga0209777, IMG submission 187147) | Freshwater lake sediment microbial communities from the University of Notre Dame, USA, for methane emissions studies -HBP12 HB (SPAdes)... | ecosystem: Environmental > Aquatic >...
TGCCACAACCAAGACTGAACGAGACAAGCTTCAAGACGCATTGAAGGCCAGGGATGAGGATCTTGCCTTTCTCCGAGGCCATCTAAGCCAGCTCACCCAGACCATCAACCAGCTATCCTTACCGCCATCCGAGGAAGAGGCCAAAAAGAAAGGCTGGTGGCAGTTCTGGAAGTGAAGAGATGGCGAGAGGAGCATAAAAGGTCTAGGAGGGACCTACCTCTCGCCATCGCTGGGCAAAGGAACGGAGTATGAATCGGAGTGCATGAAAGAGCGTCGTCCCTTTGCCAAACTATAACCATTAATGCTTAAGTATTTCATTCTATCTAACCAAAGCCAAACATTGGAGGCGATTCTGGAAATGACAAAAGAAGCGAATGGGCTGGACAATATGGTAGAGCAAATTGGCTGGTGTCCCTTCGCTATTGATGGCAAAGGAACGAGAACAGCATGGGTGCTCCAGAGTCGTCCCCTTGCCAAAACATAACCATTAATGCTTAAAGTATTTCATTCTATCTAGATTAGCAGGAGGTCCAAGCTCGGAAATGGCAAGCTCTTCACAGTCTCCGCGTAATCGTATCCTTTGGATACTAGCCAACAATGGTGAGAGGATGGAGCGGAGCAGATTGAGAGTATCCACAGGGATGAGATATGCCTTACTGAACCCTATCCTTGATGAGCTGGTCAAGGAAGGCAGAATAAGATTGACTCTTGGAAAGGATGGATATATGGTATCTCTAATAAGTCAATAGGTCGCAAGATCCTGCTTTCTCATGTAACTTTTCTATAAGAAAATGCCGTTCAGGTTACATAAGAAACGTGCTTGTATGTTTATTTAAGTGGATTAAAATAATTTATGTAATGCCCTAGGATCAATCTTTTCCGTCTTCGATGACAGGACTACCTGGCCAGAGATCATTAAGATCCTGTGGGATAGTCCGGCAAGACTGAGGAGCTTAGAGGTCAGGGTTAAGCATTGGTGGGAGTTCTGGAAAGGTTAACTTCAAGGAGAAACATTAATGGTCAGAGGGAAGTTAAGAGGCTATGGCCGAAATAACCGCTGATGAAAGACTCGAGAAAATCGTCAACAGGGGCCTTGAGATGCTACAAGAGCAAATTGAGAAAGATCTAGAACCTGGGGATGATGCCGACCGTCTGGTAAGATGCACGGGCGAGGCATTGAAGGCCCTGGCAGAAGGCATAGAGAGCTGTAAGAAAGCCATGAGAAAAACAGAAATTATCTATATACCTCAATCATAATGAGGATTTCTAATAACCTCCGATTTTGGCTGCGTCTTTATAAGTACTATATAAATACATGATTGAATTTGGCAGGTTTTTAGGAATACTCATAATACCTAAATCAATAAAATTTCAAAAATTATTTTTTAAAATGACCTTTAAGGCCATGATCGTCTCCTTTGATGGATCGGATCATAGGACCAGGCTACAGATAGTTTGAAGCCTGTAGAATGGCAGGCCGGAGCGAGGATCTGGGGAGCAGGGTTAAACCTGTTTTCTGGTTAGTATCTTATGTACCTGGGCAGAAAGAACATGGGGCATAAAGTTTTAGAGGCAGCTTTATGATCTTTAAGGTACTACGATACATCCCATGTCTCAGATTGCCGGACAAAATGGCCGCTTGACTTTAAACGATTCTTATGTTAAGTTTGGAAACTGGTATATAGACGAGAATATAGTAGGACCGAACGAACCAGGTCTAAGCGATTGGTCAGGCAATTTTAGAATTCAGGAATCCGATCAAGGAAACATTTTTGCTTTATTTACATCAGGTCAACGGATAAAGGCAGAATTCCATAAAGGCAATCTCAAGCATAGCGGGGATATCATTATCATAAAAGTTTTAATTCCTGACAATATTGTTCGTTTCACAGGAACAGGGGAGCTGAATAAATCTTCTCGATCTTCGTAGATTCCACTAGGTCGGGGGGTAAGAGCCGATGGCAATTCTGGAAATAATCTTGTTCAACTGAATATTGAACAACATTTTTCTTATTTCTCTATTTGTACTATTTTTAATATATTACTTCTTATTTATCTCTATCTCAAAGTAATCAATATCTATCAACCCAGTAAAATCATACCGGATTATGCAAATTTCAGAAGTATAGGGAGAATACCTTAATCTTGTTCAATGTTCAATTGAACAACATTTCAGGACGAGAAGCTTCTGATTCTTCCTCTGATGATATGGCTTAACCTCGATCTCGTCTTTTGTGGTTGCCAGGAGCATAGAGAACAGAGGACGGCTTAAGCGCATCTTCTGTCTAGCTTCCTTCGCAAGCATCTTACCACCATTAGCCACTAGAAGAGCTCTAAGGATCTCTCCCCTATCCTTCTGGAGAGGCTGAGGCTCTTGCCCTTTGCGGAGATCGTTGATAATCCTGAGTAGATTAACTTCATTCTCTCCCTGAGTGTCTTGTGTGGCTTCCAAGGCTGATACTTTGTCTTCCAGATTGGCAACTATGTCCTTGAGATCCCTAACTTCATCCTGGAGCGGCTGGAGGGCCTTTGCAATGATCTCCTGGAGCTGGGATGAGGACAGGACGAAAATAGACTCTTCTTCTGAAGGCTGTACATCGGCTTGCTCTGGGGCAAAGCTATTTATGGCTTCAGCTACTTTTATCATTTAAGCACACTCCTAGTGGAGTTTTCTCCTGGCGGGGTGCAATCCCGTCAGAAGACCTATCTTTTCATGACGGCTCTATCTAATTTCGACCGTATGTAAATGGCAACATCTAGGGGCTGACAATCTTTACGCTTGTTCGCTTGCTTTCTTTTCGCGAATCACAGCATCAACGGCATGACTGACGCTTCGATAATTTTGGGCTTCTACTTGGGCCTCAAGCCAGTCTGCGCTATCTTCTGATATCGAAACCGAAATTTTCCGTATGTTCCCCTTCCTGACCCCTATCCGAGCCATAGTTGATAATCTATCTCATCATTTAAATATGTTCCCACTAAGTCGGAAGAGCATATGATGATTGTGATGTAGGAGATGAAAAGAAATGAAGAGCGACCCTATTCTTTGCGTTCTGAATATTAGTCAATAGTATCTAAGGTTCAGAAGCAATTAATCTAACAGAGTGAATGTAATGTCATGTTACGAAATTTGGTTATAGTCTTAATCCTGATCACGTCTCTTATTTGTGTTCAGGCTCAGACCCCGACATATATTGACAATGTGCTGGCAAAGCGTGCAGGACCAAATGGTATCGATATCCAGTTTGAGTTAAAGACCGATCCGGGTGATTGTGTTGCGTCTGACGGTACGCTTCATGTTCTTGTCGGGTCATCGGTAGTGGATAAAACCATCGATGTTACCAAGAGTGATTTCAAATTGGGTACCTCAATTGATGAGCCGAATCCATTCTTATTCTATGATACCGGAAGATTAGCCACAAAAACTAGGATTTTAGAAGAAGGTAAATATGATGTTACGCCTTTAAGAATCAAGGTATCTTTCACATTACCGGACGGGACAGTATTAGAGGGGTCTACTAAACTTTATTAGATCAGTTTAGGATGCAATCGATTCACAGTCCGTTGTTAGTAACAATCAAGGTCGCTAGACGCTGCTCTCTTATGTAACCAGATTGGCACAGCAAAGCTACATAAGAAATGGAGAAAAAGATGAGCGAGCGGGGCTAATCTTGTAGAGATCGACATGGCTTTGGACATCCTGAGTGGTCTCCTAGATGCCAATCAAACCTGGCTCGCGTTGATTCGTGAGGCCGAGGAGAGGAATTCTAGCGAAAAAGGAAGTGAATAGACATGAAAGATATTGGTTTAATCGGGGCCGTGTTGGTTGCAATGACGCTGTTAGTCATTGCACCCGCGATAGCATTTCCATTAAGTAACGGGAATGGTATAGTGAATGCCACAGTCTATGGAGTTACGACTGAAGGGTCAAATTATTACGTGGATATGAGCATCCATCCGTGGTCGAGTTTTTATCGTGTCGAATTGATAGATTCCGAAGACAGAGCATCAGGATCGTTGCAATTTCCGGCGGCCGGTAAATCAGGAGTAACATATCATGGATCGGAAAGAGACACATTAGAATTTAACGTTCCCGCTATTGGCCCTGACAAAGCAATCATCAAACGTCTCAAGGTCACTCCACTCGACTCAGATCCGTTCTCTATCGATTGGAAAGGCGCACCAGAGGTTTCAGCCAATGGTATCAAATTGGCATTCTATAGTGGCAAGAGGACCACCGAAAGCGATGCTAAATATGCTTGGGACTTTGACTTGAAAATAACTAATCTGGGTCAGGAGACGCTAGAAGTTCCTGCAGGTATAAAGTCAAAATTTACAGATCAGGGCATCCAAGAAGAAGGGTTCACTTTAAAAGACACAGGGGGATGGGTTTACGGATCTGTTGTTGACAGTGAGAATGAAGGTGATCTCGCGGCACAAAAGTTGTTACCAAACGAGTCCTTGCGACTAAATGTCCACTTTGAACAAGTTGGTGCATTCTCTCGACCTGCTGAGATAGCTTTCGATGGGGTATCGATGGACATAGGTGCGTGGGTATGAAGACGATTTTAGGACTTTTGGGGTGTATGTTGATGATCCTTATTTTTTTCTGGAAATAAGCATCTCCAAGCACAATCGATACGCATCTCCGCTTTCTTATGTAACTTTGCCCATCATAAACAAGATCCTGGTTACATAAGAAACGAGAGCTAGAGCTGGCCTTGAAGTTCAATATAAACATTTTTGGCAATGATCGATTGTGATAAAAAGAGGGCGAGCGGGCTATTTGGACTCTCCCACATAGTTGACAGACTATGCGGGAGGCAACTTTGAGCATCCTTTGGCAGCTGCGAGAAAGGCTTCTGTCCTGGCCAGGCTCTCTTTATCATGGGCTGAACGAGTCCACACTCTTGTTGGAGAATATAATCGAGTCCATTCTCGATTTTCCTTTTGAAGTTCTTCGTTCGCTTCATACGCAGCTGCGAGAGCCTTCTCAGGGGTCTTGCAGTATCTCTCGATTTTTTTTGCGATCTCGAAAAGCTTGTGCTCAGCTGGTGAGAAAGATACGGACGGCCCCGCCCGCATTTCATGAGAGAGGCATATTAGGTCAAACGTACGATATGCTTTTTTGTATATTGGTTCCATATATTGATCTCTGTCGTGTACAGCTATATTATAAAGATCTTTATATAAATCTCTCAAATCCATAATATAACACAAATCTATGTCTGTTTTAATGCGTGTGAAGCTTTTCATTTTCTTGAATCCGTCTTTTATCGGTCGATTCTCTTGCTCAATGAGACCTCTTTTTTTGAGCGGATTGATGATCCGGTTAGTTATATTTGATTTTGACGAAATTAATTTAAACTGTAATTTCTGGCGGATCTCGTCTCGATCGTGCCACTCGCCATCTAACAGTAAACATAAGCACTCTATCTGATAATCTGTCAATCGCGAACCCGAATTAAATTCTGGCATACCCAGTTCATTTCTCTTTCCAAACACTTATAACTTTCGATATGCTATATGGTTGTCATATTATGGACAACTTCGAAAACCATTTTTATTAAGAATCACACATTCATAGACTTTAAATATAATACAATGTTATGATATGATTGATCAAAATGCCACCCAAGAAAAGGTATGCAGGAACCCTGAACTGCCACGTTCCAGCCCCTGTTAAAAGGGGAATTATGAAGATGGCTCGCATAGATGGTATGAACCTGTCTGACGCAATGCGAGAGTTATTAGAAATTGGCTTGCGTGCAAAAGGCTTGATGGATTGACCCCACAGAACAAAGCTGCCGCCTGCTCACGGCCTCAGAGCCGAAGCACAAAGGGCGAAGCGTATCCATATTCATCCCTATGGAACCATGAACGCAAGTGGCTCAAGTGGGAACCCAATGGTTGCAGTCATGGCCTTAAGCCATACAGGGTGACTGGCGGCGGATACGTCGAAGAAGTGAACGACCAACCCCAAACCAGGAAGAAGATCAAAGGAGTCAGCTCTCGGCAGTGGGGATGCAAGTAGCTTGCTATATTTTATAAAATTTCTTTGAAATAATAGAATTGCCCGAGTTCCAAGCTCGGGCGTCGATGGAGGTTTACTATGCAATTATCCTTTATGTACAATCTAGTATATGGATTCTCCTATTCGGGCCAGCGGAGGCAATAGTTATGCCAATCTATGATACGCCACAAGCACCGCTATGGCCTCGAATAGTACGCGTGCGACCTTTTGAAGGCTTCGAGCGAGAACCGCTCTCGTTGGATGGGTGTGGTAGTCACCCCAAGTGGCGAACCCGAAATGGGTGGCGGAGGTGGTAATGACGGCCACCACTCTATTGCATCTGCCAATTGCCTCAGTCCCATTGCCGCCTTGTTTAGAGTATGCTATTCGCAATGGACCTGAGCATAGTGACGAATTGGCCTGGGTAATGCACTTAGCTAGGTTCTGGAAGTCCCTGGCTGTGCCGCAGGAAGAGCTGATACCTTTCTTGGTCGAGTGGTACAACGATAGCGATGCTGCTGAAGATCTCAAGGATGAAGATTTTGCTTCCCTAACAAGCGACGTTTACCTGGGCGACAGGACTCGCGCCACCTGTGAAGAGCTGGCCAGGAGTCCTAGCTTCAAGGCAGGATGCGCTAGGGTCGACTGCACCTTTTACAATCCCGCCGAGTCCAAAGATGAAGTGACCATTCCCGAAGTGGAGATGGGCGAGGTAAGAGAGAAGCCCTACACCCAACAGGTGAACGTCTCCGTGTTGGCTGAACAGCTAGTCCGGGCCATGAATATCAAGCGTCTCCCTGGTGGCCTCCTGGCAGTCTATAATCGGGGAGTTTATCTCACTGAGGACTCAGAGTATATCATAGATTCAGTCGTTCGGAGCTATCTCAAAAATGACCTGACCTCTCGGCTACGTGGCAACTTGTTCTTGCACATCCGAGCTCTGGCCGATCCGGTAGTTTGGGATGATTTCGAAAGGTACACGCAGCTCCTATGCTGTCAGAACTGTGTTGTGGACCTCAGCACCTTACAGATCATGGACCATAACCCCGTCTATATGATGATTCACAAGACGGCAGTCAGCTATCGGCCAAAAGCCAAAAGCGAGCTATGGATCAAGACTCTCGATGAGATCTTGCCCGCAGTGAATATCTCGGCTACTGGTTTAGAGAATTGGGAAGATCAACAGGACTATTTCAAGACTCTTTGGGGTTACTCCATCACCGGAGAGACCAGGAGCGAGATATTTACAATCCATCAGGGAGCAGGCGGATGTGGTAAGAACACTATTACCTGGCCTATTCATGGTGCTATGGGCTCTTATGTCCAGCAAGTAGACCCTAACATTTTGGTTGCCAAAGGAGATTACTTCCGACCGGATTATGAGTTGGCAAATGGAGTCGGGAAGAGGATCTTCTTGACCAATGAGTCAAAAGATGGTGCAAAGCTGAATAGCCAGCTTATCAAATCTATAGCCACAGAAGGGGCTCTTTTCAATGCCCGCCAGATACGAGAGCGGCCATTCACATATATCCTAAGAGCTAAAGCGCACCTGATCATGAACCCGCCTCCCATTATTGATGAGCAGGATAAGGCGGTCGAGAGACGGCTGCACTACGTCCAGTATCAACAGGATTTTACTGAGAAGGCTGATGAGACGCTTAAGGCAAAGTTGAGGGCTAGGCCGGAAGCTGAAGGCGTTTTGGCATGGCTGGTCGATGGAGCGCACCAATATTATCAGAGTGGGTTGCATCGATCTGAGGCAGTATCCAAGGCTGTAAGGAGTCTGATGGAAGAGGGCGACCCTCTGTATGGGTTTGTGGATGCTACGCTTGAGCCCTTCCCGGGTGGTAAAGTCACATCCGAGGGATTGATCAAGGCTTACAAGACTCATTGCAATAGTTTCCTGATTAACACGGACAAGTTGGACCCTAGATCTTTTGGCAGGATGCTCAATGCCCAACTCAAGCTCCGAGGTTGGAAGGTCAGAACTTACAGGTCTAACGGACAGACAGTCTACCAAGATCTGAGGTACAAAGCTGTCAACGAGGGGGGATACTGATGCCCGAAAGTGCATTAAAAATGAGCCTAAAGACAACGAACAGTGCATTAAGGATTTCTCATGCACTGTTTAATGCACTGTTTCTAAGAAGGTTACTGCTATTGATATTAAGTGTAAAGTGTATTAAGTGCATCATTTTCCCATATATCATCCTATTTCTGCGTATGCAGCTAGTATGGTTTCAGGAACTCATGCACTTCTTGTACGTGAGGCTATGGCATAACGGAAAATCGCTGAAACCTAATGCACTTTTGATGCACTTGGCAGCGCATTGGCTTTTGGCCGAAAGATATCGATTAGTGCATGAAGTGCATCATTTCCACCTAACAAACCACCGTTTTTGGAAGGCTGGTGCATGACCACTTTCTGTGACCAGTTTGTAGGTGAAGATCTCCACAATCCGGGAGAGATTGCAAACTATGGCCCATATGAAATTGGCGATATTGCCACGCTTCTATGGTGGTCTAAGCATGGTCGAGAATCTTGACGTAACAACTCTATCAGAGAAGGCAGCGGAGGCAACATTATGCGTAGAGGAAAGAGCAGATGCGCAGTAGAATGAACTTGTTAAAATCATATGCAAGCGCAAGCAAGCGACAGATTAAACGAAAACAATTCGATCGCAAAGCCTACGACGGCCACGACGACGATATGGAGGATTAAGATGGCGATAATTAAAGACGAACCCGGTTATCCCGGGGATTTCGGGAAGGCGTTCGATAGCGAAGAATGTCTAAAGATAGCCAGAGAGCTATGTGAGAAAGGAACCCTTCTGAAAGACGCTGACGGTAAAGTAAGGGGAACGCCCCCAGGTATGGTATCTATCATAGATCTGTCTCATGAAATGCACCGGGCACATCGCAGGCTTGGAAAGGTGCTTGAGGGTGCTGGATGGTTCGAAACCATTGAACTCCCGAACTACTACTTTCCGCCTGAATTAAAGGAAGGTCTGGAATAGATGGCCAGGATCCCAGTAGTGAAAGGAGCCAAAAAAGAGCAACAAGTACGCGAAATGCTCCTGGATAAAAAGCCAATAAGAGCCATTTCAAGAGCCACAGGATTCTCCAGAAAAGCAGTCGAAACCTATCGGGATGAGTCCCTATCTGAGAAACTGATCCAGGCCAAGAACATCCAGGACATCGCCGAAGCCGATGATGTGGTCGAGCAGATCAAGAACATCCAGACCCGGACCCTGGCGGTACTGGATGAAGTCGAGAGCAACGGCGATCATGCCCTTTTCTTCAAAGGTATCCGAGAGGTCCGAGAGAATGCGAAACTATCTGCAGAACTGGCCGGGAAGCTAGCAACTCAGCCACAGATCACCATTGTTAATAATTCTGAGTGGATAGAGCTGCGAACTAAGATTGTGGTAGCCTTGGATCCTTATCCAGAGGCTAAGGAGGCGGTAGTTCATGCCATTCAAGGATGACGATCTGACATACTCGTTAGATCCCGTCCTGTGGGCAAAAGAGGTTTTGGGTTATCACCCGGACCCCTGGCAGGCAGATCTCTTGAGAAGTCGTTCGAGAAAGGTGATTCTTAACTGTGCAAGACAGAGCGGCAAAAGCTCAACATGCGCCGTATTAGGGCTCCACGAATCGATCTATCGCCGCCCTTCCTTCGGTCTTGTGATCGCGCCTTCTCAGGACCAATCGGGAGAGCTGATGATCAAATTCGATGAGTTCCGAAGTGCAGTTGAACTTCCTTCTGATTATCTGAGTACGGATACGAAGCTGGCTGTCAGATTCGCCAACGGTAACAGATTCATAGCAAGACCGGGATCCGAGAAGAGTGCAAGAAGCTTTTCAGCTGTTACTTTGCTCTTGGAGGATGAAGCTTCACGAGTCTTGGATCCACTCTATAATTCCGTTCGCCCTATGTTGTCTGTAAGCAATGGTCGCCATATCCTGATGAGCACGCCCTTCGGCAAAGTCGGCCATTTTTGGCATATTTGGGATGAGCTACGTGATTCATGGGAATGGTACGAGATCCCTGCTGAAATGTGTCCGCGCATATCAAAAGAGTTCCTGAAAGAAGAGAAAAGAATTAACCCTTGGTTCGAACAGGAATATCATTGTGTGTTTTTAGAGGCTATCGATAGCGTTTTTAGATATGATGATGTCATGAACGCTATAAGCAGCGATGTGAAACCTCTGGAGGTCTAAAATGTTTATTTTGGGGTTAGATCTAGGCCAAAGTCAGGACTACACAGCATTGTGCATAGCCGAGAAGCTGGATGAGGAGGGAGGCGCGATTTATCATGTTCGCAGGCTGGAGAGGACCAGAGGGACAGCTTATCCTGATGTGGTAAAACGAGTTGAGGAGATCCTGGAAAAGCTGTCCGATGCCTGTGACTTAGTGATAGATGCAACAGGTGTGGGTGCGCCGGTTGTGGATATGTTCGTTAAAGCTGGCCTAAAACCGATAGGGATCTACATCCACGGCGGAGACAAGGCAACCCATGAAGGCCGGACCTACAGAGTCCCAAAGAGAGATCTCGTGGGCGTCCTGCAGGTGCTTTTACAGAATCAAAGGCTCAGGATAGCTCCCGGTCCTCTGTCGGACACTCTGGCTACGGAAATGCTGAACTTCAGGATCAAGATCGATCCCGCCACAGCCCACGATTCTTATTCAGCTTGGAGAGAAGCCGATCATGACGATCTCGTTCTGAGTGTCGCCCTGGCCTGCTGGTGGGGCGAAAACCGTCCGAAACCCATTCCAATAATTGTTTTACCAGAAATTCCACGGGAGGATTACGTGACCCCTGCTTGGCAAATGGGATACAATAACTGGCTTGGTCCAAGCCGTCCGTCGCCGTATAGATATTAAATTAATTCAAAATAAAATAAAATTAAAGGACTAAGATAAACATGGCAGAATTGAATGCAATAGAGGTTTTTGGGCTGGAGACGGCCAGGCTAAACCCAGAATCGATTGTGGTGAAAGATTTCCTATCGACACGCCAGCCAACGGATCCGCTGCATGTCGCTCTAGCAGCACTCCCGGGCCTCCAATCAAGACTTACGGAAATTCGAAGCTGCCTGCTTGGTTGTTGTTCAGTAGATGCTGAAGTCTTGAAAGTTGTGGATTCGATCACATTCGATGCCCTTCTTGCCGAACAAAACCTGATTGCGTCGAAGATTCAAGCCATTTTTAGGCTCGTTGAAGAGCTAGACGATATTTTCAGGGTTGCGTCCGAACGCCAAATTGGAATACAACGCAAGACGCTTAACGGAATAAAAAACAGACTAGCCGAAAGCGTAAACAACCACCCAGGGCGCGAATCATCGCCACAAGAATTAGAAGAGCGACAGGCCATACGAGACATCCTTACTGATGCAGAAAAGGTGTGGTCAGATTTTGAAGTCATCTATCACTGAGCTAGTAAAAATACAAATACTGACATCATTAAAGCATATCGATAAGTTCAAAAGTAGAGTAAAATTATTGAGATCTGCCAGCGGCTCGCTCTGATTGCCGTCCCTACTGCGGAAGTGGGTACGGGGATTGGGGTTTCTGATCCTTGTTTCAAGCCTAGTATTTGATGAGCTTTGGCTTCTTTCTTTAGTCGAACCCTCTCTTCAATTGTCATCATCTGCATATAACTTGCACTTTTTCTCTTCTCTTTTCTTCTATATCCTTGATAGGTCTAAACTCGCTTCTGGCAAACTGGTCCATCGCGTGCACCGAAGTTAGTTCTCCAAGGCTTGATGACCTGACGACTTAGATTTAAATAGTTATACGTTAAGTATGCGGTTTTTAAGACTAGTTGGGAGGTGAGATCTGTGGATCTGAAATTCAAGCTAGTTGGTCTATTACTGGTAGCGATGGCCCTGATGTCGAACACTGCCCTAGCCCTGATAACCGTAGTCAAGAGATTTGTTCATTAATGGCGCTGTAAGTTCAAGTCTTCGACCCTTTAGCAGGTACGTGCAACCTGCACTTTTTCTCTCCTCTTTTCTCCTATATCCTCGATAGGTCTAAACTCACTAGTAGCAAACAGGCCATTCCTATACTTTAGGCAAATCTCTATCGACAATTGCCAGCTATCGAATATTCGATAGCAGCTAGAATCAAATTGCAGCACAGAATCAAGAGCGCAAAGGTCTGGATATTGAGGTCAGAAGTGCATTTATAAAATTGCGCCGTCCTCTAATACCACCCTGGAAGACTGTATAATATACCATGTGCAACTGTTGGCAGGCATGTGTGTATTTACAAACAGTTCTATAGCATTTTCTCAGAGATTTTTTGTTGCAAGCACAGAGCAGGGAGGGATCTGTTCCATAATTCTTTTTTATTTCTTGACAAGTCTGACCCCCATTGTTAACACGATAATGCAAATAATCAATGTTATCAAGCTCGATTGATCATTAAACCAGCTGCCGGATAGGACATCCCCATTTTTAAATAATGCAAAGCCTATACCCAATAAGCTGACTGCGATCAGAACATACCCCGCAGTTTTTGCACCCATCCGGAGTCCACTCCTTAGACCATCATTTAAAGTGCACTACGAAATAGTTTCGGGTCAAAAAAGTACCGAAGCTATGTAATCGAGCCATAAAAAAAGGTCAATTTGGGTTACATAAGAGATCGCCTGAGAAAAAGAACAAAGGCTATATATAGTATGTGGGATAAGTGGGAGAAATGGAACGAAGGGGTGGGGACGATATGCCGCTTACAAAAGTAGATGATAAAGGCCGAGTGTTGCTGCCTAGCGACCTCCGAAACAGAATAGGGCTTAAACAGGGAGATGAACTCCTAATTGATGAGATGGGAGAGGGGACGTTCATCCTAAAGAAAGTTGACGTCCGGGCCATGCTGAGAGATGCAATAAGCAAAGCCAAATCCATCGATAACGAGAAGCTCGAAAGAGAGATCGAAGAGGAGAGCAATCGGTTTGCCCGCAACAAATTCAAGGTACCTGATCGATAGCAATGTCTTTATTGCGGGAACGAAATCAGGATGGACAAGGACTACCGATCTTATCGTCCAGCTTCTCGACGGCCCTTTTGAACTAATCGGCGATGAAGTTCTTTATTTTGAATACGATAAATGGGCAAAAATACTAGGAATCTACGATCTTTTTAATTATCTAGCCAGAAGAGTTATCATTAATAACCCAACCGAAGGAGAAATCAGTAAATGCGCACCTTTTTTTGAAACCTACATGCCTAAGCCCCCCAATTTACCGGTTGTGTCCAATTTTGCTGATATGATTCACGCTGCCACATGTCTCGGAACAGATGCGATATTAATCACTAATGACAGGCACTTCGATAAAATCAAAACTGTCAAGCTAATCGAGGTCTGGAGCATACCCGAAGCAATTAGTATGCTATCCCCACCAATCAATCCTTAAAGTTGGGCCAAGACACCAGAAAAGACTTGACGCATACAGTGCAATTTTCTTATATAACTTTGCCATAAGAAATAGAGGGTCCGGTTACATAAGACGACCGGCAAGTCTTACTAGTAATATCTAGGAACAAAAATCTACCGCTCCCGATATTCCCGTGCGGGGGATGAGACCCCCGCACGCTTTGTAGGATTGGGGCTTTCATAGCGGATAGTTATGGTTGTAATTATAACCCACGTAGCCCAAGCCGAAACAACACGTTTCTAGCCCTTGCATGTGTAGCCTTCATGGATGTACACGATACAGAGCTTCGATAGGGTTACATTGCCCAATTCTGGATTGCACATCTCTTTGAGGACAATATGCCCAGGAATCACACCACCGGAACTAGCCCAGTTCTCGGTCACAATGCCTTGATATACTGTTTGGTTGCACGCATTGATGCTGACTTCATGCCCAAGGTATTTCGAAAATTCATCATGAGCATTGTCGAAATAGCCCATCGTTGGTACGATGCTCAAAACGGCCACTGCAAGCAGTAACACCAATATTTTAGCATTCATCTTTTTCATAGTGTTCTCCTTTATCTTTCAATGGCCTTATATGCTTCTTCTTCGGTCATGAAGACACAATCGCCTTTAGCGATCATGTAGTCAAGCGATTTGGCAAAATCTGTCTGGGCTTGAACATTGTTATACAGAGACGCATGGTGAACATTTATCGTGAACACCCGACTATCTGATCGATGATACCAACTATCAAAAGCAGTTTTAAAGTCGTCAAAGGTGTAATAAGTAACAATCCCATTAGGCCCGGTTCCCCAGTCTTTTTCCCAACAGAAAGAGAACGGGAAGGTAAATAGCGTAAACGAGAATATTGATTGGGAATACGCGAAATTGAGGAAGTTAACCTGCGAGTGATACCCTAAACTTGCTGCCATATCAATATATCCTGCTGGTATAACAGAATTAGGAGCAGCAATGCTTGTTGGTTTCCTACCAAAATCGGCTATCATCAATGCTTGAGCCGCTGGCTGAACAGCGACAGGATTTTCAGTACCATTATGATCATATCCATGTGTGGCAAGTTCAAATACGGTAGAATCTAATGCTTTCAGATAGTCAATACCTGCGGGCGTAAGCTTATGCGGAATAACTGCATAAGTGCACTTAGCGTCCTTGCTGGTGATCAATTTGGTGAACCATTCTAAGGCAGCAGTATCGTCCTTTACGTCATCGTCTCGGATTAGTATTATCTTTTGTGTCGCTTTATTCTTCTCACTGACAACATGTGGATCGACCATTCCGACACCTAAACACGCCAGCACCAGTAAAGCGATTATTATTTTGTATGAACGTTCTTTTATTTTCAATACCACCTTTTCTTCGGCTTGAGCAAAGCCACCAATAATACTACAATATTAGCATACCGCAAGGCCATATAGTATGGCAGGCCCTCAATAGCATCCCAGAATTTTCCGACTTTAAATCCTTCATAACATGTGAGACTAGCAAGGATCATCCAATCGATAAATACCGTGGTTCCGACATAATCAAACCTTCCAATCAGCAACGAATATGCCAGAAATACCGTAACGACGACAGCCACGAACGTATCGATGATTGACCAAGCTATCACAGCTTTCAACCCTCTGCGTAGCTTCATGAAGTCCACGAACCCAAACGCAGGTCGCCACGAATACCACCTATATATTTGCGATATATAATTACTTAGACTTGTTGGATCTTCAGTAAAGCATACTGCATTGTGTATATAATTAACCTTATGATTTTGTTGCGCTCGCCATGAAAGTTCTAAGTCTTCGACTACTGTATTACTGGGCATTCCACCACCATCTTTCAGCCACTCAGTGTTCCATATGGTGGCGCATCCCATAAGTACCCACATGCCACCAATCCTAGCTTGAAATGACTTTAGCATACGTTGGCCGAACAAATATTCGACCACACGCGATTTTTGGCATGTAGTGTTATTAGAGGCTGATAACACTCTTCCCGACACGCCAACTACCTCTTTGACGAATCCTTGCATCACGAGTTCGGCGTAGTCTTTTGCCAAAACGGTATCAGCATCCAAGATAAGGACAAACGGATCATTCACGCACTTTAGAGCCTCGTTTATTGCACCTGCCTTCCCTATATTTTTTTCAAGCCTAATTAGCATTAATTTATACTTCAGACCTTCTACAATTTCTGCCGATCCATCACTAGAACAATCATCAACCACTATTACATGATTTGGCATCCTTGTTTGATTGAAGACGCTCGCAAGCGATCTTTGAATATCGTTGCGCTTATTATGCATAGGAATAACTACCGAATAAGGTAGATCGCATGGCTCTGTTTTGGTCTTCCTAAATAACAAGCCTAGAAGAGTTGGATCTGGGATCATCCTTTCCTCTCTCGCAACATATTCACAATCCGGGCTACGGCACTGGGCGCCAACATTATGCCCATCAATCCAAGTGATGCATTTTGCATATGATCAGGTACTATGCCCATCTGACCCATCGACGTGCAGAGGCACGCTATGCTCATAGTTGCACCTGTTATGTGATACATGTGTAATCACCTCCATTCACACTGACTATTTCATGACTCCTCACTCGCAAATCCTGCTCATACTTTTCATGCCAGAACCGGACTAACTCATCAGGAGGTTGGACTAGCCGAGGCATTCATACCCCTCTCTCATGCTCACAATGCATGACTTTCTGACAGTGACATTCAGCATCTCGGTCCGCAAAGGTCCACCTATTTAGAACTTGCATATGGAGATAGAATGGTGCGGGCTGGCCTATGTCTGTAAATAAGTACGATACAATCTGTCTTATCATCATAAAGTGTAGAAAGAGCTCCAGCTAATATATATACACAAGAAGAAAGGTTTCTAAGTGCTAAGTAGAATAACTGCTAGGCATCAGTAGTACGAACTCCAAGTTGCATAATTATTCCACTCAGCCCCAGAGCTTCGGCCTTGGTCATCTTCACACGACTCCACATGCGATATTATCGAGATATGCCTAAAAATTATGGTACATATTCGTTTTAATATTTGTAAATTAAATATATGATCGTCGACTAAACAAACCACATCAAGGTGAATACGTGAATCTTCTTATCAAAATCTCGACTGGCTGATCATTGGATGGCGGTTGACCTTTGTTGAGCCATAGGTTGATGTGTATCGGCATTGCCTTTTGAGCAACATAATTGGTATAGGATGTATTACCGCTATGGATCTCGGACACAGTATAATTCCAATCCCTAAATCCGTATAAACTTTGGAAGTAAACATCATTGCTTCGCCAAATGAATCGATGTGTCGTGTTTGTTCCAGTTAAGGTAACGGGAAACAGTTCGACATATTTAGGGCCATTAAGTACATTTGGCCACACTACATAGTTACCCATCGGACTATTTTCGTTGCTCCATCTCGACATCTCAATGCCAATCTCATTAGTTCCGTCTGGCCCAACATCTAAAATAGGATAATTGAACATTCCTAAGACAACATTCTTGTCCAGATGGTCTAATCGGCCGATAACCCAGAACTGATATTTTCCGAACGGCAAAGGTTCTTGTGTAGTGATCTCTGCACAATGCCATTTGTTGTCGCTTTTCGATATTCTCAGATGAAGATCGCCATTAGAATCGACCCATACATTATTTGAGCTCCAATAGTTTGGTCCGGGGTAACTGTATCCATCTGAGCTTACGGTCCATTTATAGCCGCTCCAATCCAATCCGGGCATTAAACCTTGACCGTCTTTGCATGAATCAGTCGGTCCATAGTATATAGGTGGAATTGTTGCCGCAACTTGGCCAACCAATACTATTGCCGCCACAATTAATGCGATTGTTAATGTACTCCAAAAAAATTTACCGGACCATGTGCGGCGTTTTGCTAATAAACTATTACGAAGGGATCCAGTTTTACGCTTTTTATAATAGATGATTATACTTGGAAGTAACGAGAGAGCTGCTATCAGCGGGCTAACAAAACTGTGACGAATATCCCACAACGACGCGGTATATATTAACAGATGGTAAATGAAACTTATGGTTAAAATCTTGCCAAACGTATTCTGGCCCTGGCGTTGCTCTCAAGTTGCTCGGTCGCACTACAGAACCCAATGCAGCCTTTGCCAAGGCTAAAAAGTTGGGGTGCATTAGCTAGTTCTACTATCTTGTAGGTATATATAACATGCAAACTCTCGTATCATTTTTCGCTGTTTCATAGCCCTAGGCAATTTATTATAAATGCAAACTTAGGGTCGAACACTAAGCTTTCACGGCTCAAGTTCTGTACTGTAAAATACGCTATGCTCTGACCGCATCGACCGCTATCAGGAGAGCTGGCCGGATTGTACCTAAAGTTTGTGGAATAATGGGTTTGCCAGAAGAGCATTTAGGCCGATTTTGCCTGTTGTATAATATGAGGTAAACAGATCATAGCTTTGGTGCGTGTAAAATACTATTATCATGGACGATGTGAATAGGATGCCCAATACCGCCAGGGCTACTTTTATACGATTATTCCGATTCTCCAGAACCTTAATACTTTTGTTTACCTCAGCCAAACCCCCTTGTAAATTTGCAATTTTCTCATTTTGGGCCGAACACGTATTCTCGAATTTCTCGAATTCTCTCAAACGCCCTTCCAAAGCAATTACTTTGTTTTCCAGCTTTAGCACTGTATCCGATTCTGATACAATGGAATACGGTCTAGTTAGATTCAAGGCCACCAAACCCCTCTGCGATATCCGTGTGGGTCCAGTACAAACCACTCTTGGAGATACT
>Ga0209777_10003828_pt1 | contig 18254 bp, 14 predicted proteins | sample FrelakmetHBP12HB_FD_187147 | JGI IMG/M metagenome (GOLD analysis project Ga0209777, IMG submission 187147) | Freshwater lake sediment microbial communities from the University of Notre Dame, USA, for methane emissions studies -HBP12 HB (SPAdes)... | ecosystem: Environmental > Aquatic >...
CTCATACACCAGCACGAAGTCCGAACTGGTCCCCGCGTCCTCCACCACCACGCCCAGCGTGTTGCCGACCACGGTCATGCCGCCGGCGCTCAAGGTCTCGCTGGTGCCGGTGGTGCTCTTCAACGTCTTTGCGCTTTCCAGTTTGGTGCGCAATTTCAATCCGCTTTCCGTAACCATACCTATCTCCTTTTTGGGCTGCGGGCCTGTCCCGCTTCCAGCGGGATGACCCCACCCGCAGATTTATGGTGCGGGCCTGTCCTGCTTTCCCGCCCGGGCGGGAGATGACCCACCCGCAGATTTGTGGTGCGGGCCTCTGGCCTGCACCTTTTCGCAGGCTGGAAGCCTGCGCCACAACCAACCGGATCATTCCTTGGGGATCAAAGGATTGGCCGCTTCGCTCCGCTCCGGCTCGGGAGGGGCCGGAAAATTCTTCGCATTCGCTTGGAGCGCAGGCATTCCTGCCTGTGAAGAAATCTTCCGCACTTCCTCCGCCACCCGCTCGGCCACCATCTTCACCACGGCCTCCGAGAGCTTGGCCGGCTCCTCGGTTGAATTCCGCTTCGCCGCCTCGGCTTCCAACCCGCGGATTCTCTCGTCCCGCTGCTGGATCTCCCCTTCCAAGCGGCGGATCTCCTTTTCGGCTTCCTGCTCCTCCGGCTCGAATTCCTGCACCACCGCCAGCAAGCCGGCCCCGGGGAAACCCGGCGTCGAGGTCGCCCGCGAACCCAAGGCCAGGCCGGTCACTTTCCGCACCGCTTCCACCAGCCAGCTCTCGGCCCGGCGTTCCCGCGAAAACGCCAACTCGGCCTCGATGCTACAAGTGTCCAGCTCGCCGGACCGGATCTGCTCCCGCGCCTTAGGCTCCTCGATGTAGGCCACGCCCAAAGCATGCAGCCGGCCCCGGAGCTGCCGCGCCAGGGCGGCGACGATCTCGCCGATCTTTTGGCGCGGCGAGTTGTCCGCATTGTGGAACAGATACACCGGCTTCTCGGCCAGGCGCAGCGCCAATTCCCGGATCCGCGCCGCGTTCCAGCGCTTGGATTGGGCCACGGGTTTAAAACCTGCGGCCCTTTCGATGACTCGGCCCTTGCTCTCGCCCTCATGCCCGGCGGAAAAAGCGACGAAGAACGGATGCGGGTCTTTGGCCTTGATCGCCTGATAGCGCTCTTCCCCGATCAGCGCCTTGACCTCTTCCGCCGCCATCTCCTGCACCGGCGCCTGCAAATATATTTTCCCCGGCTTCATGTTTCTTCCTCCCCTGAATAGCTTCGCTGTTTCTGGTTTCTGGTTACTGGTCTTTGGTTTCCGAGTCTAAAGCCCAATGCCTAACGCCTAAAGTCTCTCCTCTTCCGCTTCGGGATCAACGTCCGGCAACAGGCCAAGCAAGGTCTTGAGCGAGATCGCGCCTTTTTCCCAGAGCGGCAGATACAGCGCGCTCAAGCGGTCCACCTGGGCCTGGGTAATGAACTTCATCCGCGGCTCGATTTTGCCCCGCTGGCAGAGGGTCCCGGCCTGCTGGTTTCGCAAGGCGATCACCTTGTCGAACAACTCCTGGAACCCGCCGATCCAACTACGCTGCTCCGCGATGCTGACCAGCGCCACCGGCTCCATGGTGTTCTCCGCGGTGGCCCGGTTGCTCATGAACTCGGGGAAGCCCAAAAACTGCACCGGCACGCCCGAGCCGCCGGCCAGAATTTTGATCTTGGTCTCGATCTCCTGGCGCAGGCTCTCGACCCCGGCGTTGTCCATATTCACCAAGCTGAACTCGGCCGGGCCGGCGAAGACCTTCCCGATCTTCCAGTTCACGCCCGGGCTGAGCAGGCGGTCGTAGAGGTCTTTGGCTTCCTGCAGGTCGGCGGTGTGGAAATAGGGCGTGGGCGAGGCAAAATAGCGGTTGATCTGGCGCCAGTCGCGGAGCGCCTTGTCAATGTCTTCGGCCTCCACCAGCAGGCCGGATAGGGTGGGGATGCCTTCGCGGCTGTGGATGCGGGCGTTGAATTTGATCAGCACCGCGCGCTCGGCCGGGATCACCACCTCGCCCCGCTTTCCAGCGGGGTCATCCGGCTGGCGATAGCGGATGCGCAGGATGCGGGAATATAGCGCGTCGTCATAGTCCACCTCGTAACGGGTGTCGTTCCAGGAGAGGAAGCGGAGGCGGACGTTCGCCGCCTCCGCGTCCCACTCCAGGAGGAGGAGCACCTGGCCCTCCAGTTCTTTTTCCACCGCGAGCGATTGGCCGAACTGGCCGTCCAGCTCGTTCAGGCGGATCATGTCCTGGATCAAGGCCAGTTCGCGGGCACAGCCCCGGGGATCTTGCGCCACGGCCTTAAGGCCTCCGGCCATGGCCAAGGCGGCGCGGGTGTCCACGATGCGCTGGACGAGCTGGTTCCCGAAGCGGGCATAGCCCTTATACTTCTTCACCAGCTCCTCGATCAGCTTCTCCCGGGTGTCGTAGGGGTTGGGAGACGCGGACAGGCTCAGCGCCTTTTCTCCCGCCTGGAAAGTGAGGACGTCGGTGATATATTCCTGGCTCCTGGCCAGCTTTATCTCCAACTCCTCGATCCGTTTCTTCAAAGGCCTGCTCCCGAACACTTTGCTCCTCCCTGCCTATGTAAATTTGTTGCAGTTCTTGGAGCGCCGGAAGACGTAACCTCCGCAGATTTCACAGATTTTTTAGCTTAAACTTGAACGCTTGCCCCGCGCCTCGCGGGGTGAACGTGAACGGATTCGGAAAAGATTTCATCCACAGATTTCACAGATTTTCGCAGATTGTTTAACTTAATCTTGGACGCTTGCCCCGCGCTTCGCGGGGTGGACGTAGACGAATTCGGATTAGATTTTCACCACAGAGACACCCCGCGAAACGCGGGGCAGGCAGGGACACGGAGATTAGAGAGAAGTTATGGGTGCTGGGGGAAAAAACCCCAAATCCAAAATAAGCTAAATGGAGAGCACGGAGAAATAATATCCGTAAACTTGAACGTGATCATGAACGATTGAAGTAGTCAGGAGTCGGTAGGCAGGGAAGCGAAATCCGGAACTTCAACCAGAAACCCGGAACCCGGCACCAGAATCCAACTCTAACTAACAACTAAAGACCTGACCCTCAATTTCCTGACCCTCAATTTCCTCAATTTCCCGAAACCCATATGAAAGTGTCAGATAAATTATCTGGAAGGCGCCTACCGTCTGCCCCGTTTAGTCCCTTCGGCGAGGAGCAATCCGATGCAATGGCCTGTAACTGAAAATCGAGGCTGGGTTCAAAATGAAGTTTCATGGTTCGTCCTTTTTCGGCAATAACCGTTTTACGGCGTTGTCGAAATCGGATTCGAGGTCCCGATCCTCGCTCTGGTGAAACTCGACAAACTCGCGTTCCGCGTGGGCTTTGGCCAACTCGGCCGAAACTTGCCCCGCGTTCTGCAAGATCTCCCGGTCGTTCAAGGTCAAAAAACCCTCCAGCTTCGTGATCCAATCGCTCATGGTCATGGCGATCCGACGCTCGGCCTGGGCCTCGGCAAAGATGAGATACTGCTCGACCAGGTTATTGAGGGCGCGGAGTTCTTCCTCGTGCAAATAGTTTTTCGCGATGGCGATGTCCGACTTGCGGATGCGCGCCCCCTCCCAGTGGGTGAGGCCCATGTTCGGCAGTCGGCGGTCGGCGCGGGACATGATCACCTCAGCGGCGGTCTGGCCATGGATTGCGTAGTGCACCTTGTTCTGCACCGTGGCGAAGAACTCCTGGGTGAGAGGGTGGTCCTGGTCGTAGTCAATGCTCGTGGCGTAGATGTCGGTGATTTTCTGATAAAACCGCCGCTCGCTGGTGCGGATGTCCTGGATGCGCCGGGTGAGCTCCGCAAAGTAGTCATTGCCGACCTGCGGGTCCTTCAGGCGCTCGTCATCCAGCACGAAGCCCTTGACGATGTACTCCTTGAGCTTGTCCGCGGCCCACTGCCGAAAGCGCACGGCCACCGGGCTGCGCACTCGGAATCCCAGGGCCAGGACCATGTCGAGGTTGTAGAATTCAACCTCGCGAACGACCTCGCGATCCCCCTCTTTTTGAACTGTTCGGAATAACCGAACTGTTGCCTCGGATTCTAACTCCTTGTCTGCAAAGATGTTTTTAATGTGCTCGCTGATCGTGCCCTTGGCCTTGCCGAACAGCTCCGTAAGCTGCTTCTGGTTGAGCCAGACGGTCCGGTCTTCGAGGCGAACGTCCAGTTTCGTGCGGCCGTCCTCGCTCTGGTAGATGAGAATCTGGTTCATCACCGGCTGCTCACCTCTCCCCAACCGTTCTGCCGGAAGATCGCGAAAAGGTTAGTCTTGGCAACGTCCTCGGCCCTTCCCTGGCCACCCTGAAACCTTGAAACCATTCTACCGTGAAACCTTCCTACCTTCCCGCCTTGTAACCGCCGCCTCGGCCCCCTGCCTACCGCCTGCTTTTTCTCATTCCCTGACACCCTGACACCTTACCACCCTGACACCTTACCACCTTGCCACCTTCTTCGAGGCATTGTCCAATGTCAAGACCTGATTCTAAATTCCCTTTACCTTCTCAATTAGAGCAGTGATAGGATTGCGGAGGCAATCCTTAATAATCTCTGGCGAAGAGTCTTTGAAAAGTTCCAAGGCCTTATCAATCTTTTCGCTCTCGTTGTGTGGCAAGCCAAATTCAGCTTCAAAATTTGGCTTCATCCAAAACAAGGTTCCCGCATTGCAAACCTTTTCGATATCGGCGTTCCATCGAGCATGCTTAGAATTATGTTGCTGCTCTTCATCTTTTCTGGCCTCACTCCAGCGGTCATCAATCTCTCGAACATCATGATCTGCGAGAACAATATAGGGGATATTCAGAGAGTTGAGCACTCTAACGAAAAGTGGAAGCTTGGTTTTACCACCTACTTCGACAATTGAAATTCCCCTTTTATTAATGTCTTCACCCAGGGCACGAAATGCTAATGGAAGAGCGATCTTCTCGGTACATCCTTCAACCAGCATGACTCCCTTGGCAAAGAAAAGCTCCTTTCGCTCAGTATCGAACTCCGTCAATAGTCGCAATACTTGACGGTCGCTTTTAGTTAGCTGGTCTACTGTTGCTTGACAAGCCCAAGTGCCTCTGTCTCGATTGCGTCGGATGATAGCAACAGACTCCGGCTTATGAATTCCAACAAATACCGGGGAGTGCGTTGTCAGGAAAACCTGGTTACCTGATTCGGCAAGCCGTCGGAGCACAGACTCAAAATAACGGGCCTTTTGAGGATGCAGAAAAACTTCCGGTTCTTCGATAGAAAATATGGCTCCCTCTTTTTTCATTTCCTCATAAGTCCGAAATATCGCAACGACGATTGCACTCTGGAGTCCGGCACCGACTTCACCTGCTTGGCTTTCAATACCGAGTTGCTGGACATAAAGCTGGAGAGACTTATAGGCGTTCGTTGGATCATGACTCTCAAAGTGCAGTCCTATCTTGCTTTCACCTTCATCAAGGCCCATGTGATCCATTGCGTTGTGCGCTAATTTGCGCTCAATCTCCTCAAACGATGGTGTCCGCAGGTATTGGTATGCATCCCGCACAGATTGAGTAAAAGCCTCTTTACGTGTCATTTGGATGGTTGTGCCGTCCGTTTGATTGACCTTAACCATTGTCTTATCATTTAGGAATTCCGTGTTTACTTCATTAAACAACCGCCTTAAAACAGACCAACGGCTGCCCGGGGTCTGGCGGTTGTAATCACGTAATACTTCTACATATATAAAAGGTATATGTTCGCGGATATCACTGGAGACCCTCAAAGGCACCCATCGGCCCTTAAATTGCTGCCCTTTTTGCAAAGGCTCCTCGGGATGGGTAAGTTCCTTTCCATTCACGTCAATGCAGAGAAAATCGGTCTTGAGAGTGCCGGCCGGCTTATCCTTGGTCTTGCGCTTGTATGTTTTACATCGGAGTTGGATTCCAGCAACTTCTACTTTATGGTTGTTGCGCCACTCTTCGATAGTAGCATCGAAATAGACTTGGATGAGAATATCTTTGCTCGTATCTTGGTTATAAAAATCATCCTCGGAAAAGCTTCTCTCGGAAGGCCACATCTCCCCCAGTACGAGGTTCAGCGCCAGCAGGATGTTTGATTTTCCGGCGTTGTTCTCCCCAATTAGAACACAATAAGGGCCAGGTTCGAAGGTAAAATCCTTGAGCGAACGGTAATTCTCAATATGGACTTTAGTGATTCTCACCAGCGCCTCTCTCCCGTTTCAACTGAGCATCAATCGCCTTCCAATCCTTGCCTTTAGGCATTACAAACAGGCATCTCCCATTATTCCTATCCGCCCAGAGCTCTCCTAATGCTCGCTTTTCTTCTGAGTCTTCATTGGACCAATCTCGTTCGCCCTTATATTCAATAACCAAGATTCTGCCGTCCTTTAATTTCGCAACGAAGTCTGGATAAAATTTGTCGCTCGATGTTTGAAGCCAAAATGATGAATCCTGCCTTTTGGAAAGATTGCGGACCCAATATTCAACTTCGCTCAATTGATCAATAACAACCGCGCAGTCGAATTCTTCTCCTTCTGATTGCAATTCCCCGATTAATGGGAAATAATGTTTTTTAAATTTATATCCGCCCTCATAAAAAGAATTGGGTGCATAATGCGCTTCCTCAAAATTAAAACAGAACTCAGGAGATGCCTCGATTGCTTTATCAGCCCCAGGGCCAAACAATAGATGCTGATAAGCCTCCTTCGATTTCGCATCTCGATACGATTTTATCTTTCCCTGAATCGCATTCTTCAGCCGGAATTTACGGGCCGCTAGATTTTCGAGATTGAATTTCCGTTCTTCCATCGCGGTAGTTATCAGGTGATGAATAAAAAGCGTGGATTCTGTCCTCGTTATATCCACATGAGGAATTTGTCGATCCAGCCAGTTAACCAGCGACGCCACGTCCCAGCCCTTTTCCTCAGATATCAATGCCAACTGCTCATGTAGCTTTTCAATGAATTCAACCTCGATCTTTCCTTCTGGAGAGATATCAATCTCCCCGGCCGTCCCTTCCTCCGATTGGGAAGGAAATTCGGAATCAGATAAGGTGGCTTCACAGTCGGAAAGCTTCCATTCAAAGTCCAGGAAATGATTTTCCTCAATAAGCTCTAGTTGGCCGTCAACCCGGATAGCCAGGAAGGGCACTTGAAAAATCTTCCCCTGTCGGCAAGGCGCGTCATCTGCTAAAATTCTCCCGCGGGAACGGTTGTAAAGAACTCCGACAGCCTCCTTGCCCTCTTGAGTTTTGAAGCATTTTTCCAGAGCCTTCTTGTCCTTCTCACCCATTATACCGGTGAATACAATCGCGCCCGCGCCTTCATTATATTTTACGCGCTCCCGTATTTCCTCCGGCAATCTTGAAAAGTCTGGTTTTTCCGCCGTCTTTTCTTCTACCTCTCCAAACAATGAACCTCGATCAAATAGGCTGCCTTGTTCCGATCCCCCATAGGTCACCAGTTGATTGCTTTCCATTCTTTGAAAGCCGCATTCCAGCAAAGCGTCTGTCAAGGACTTAGCGGCCTCTTGAAAACGAGGAGAGGAGGTGAAGGCATAAGCGCAATTCAATTCCTCGTTTTCCTTGCGCCGGGCGCGAGGTAGGCGGAGAATTCTCCCCAAGACCTGCTCAACAGCTCTCGGCGTGGCGGTATTAGAGACGGAACAAAGCAAGTAGGCGAAAGAACAATCCCACCCCTCTTTCAGAGCTTCGACCGTGATTATGTGCCGAAGCGGACAGTCCTGGCTGAAGAGGTCAACATCGTCAATTTCGCGGGTATCCCCGGTGGCAATCGCAATCTGCTCTTCAGGAATTTTGAAATCTTCCATCAAAGACTTCTTGACAACGTCCACGGTCAAGGTCTCTTTGGTTTGGCTTCGAGCTTGCGCCTGATACAGGACGATGGGCCGAATATATTCGCCCGCCCGCTTCTCTTCCCGGCGGGCTATTTCCTCCAGATGGTCCCGCGCTCTCACCGCTTCACCCAATACCTCTTTCCATTCGCTGTGGGTGCGGAGTTTGATCGGCAGCTTGACCATTTCCTCAGCCTTCAATTCAGCGGCCGAAACATGATGAAGAATGTTGCTAGCAAATTTCTTCTGATCGGGATCTTGATCGGTTTCAGGCGTAGCCGTGAACTCGATAATGCAGGAAGGAGACAGCCGGGCAAGAGTATCAAACGAAAGCGGGGTCCGGGCATTGTGGGCCTCATCCATGATTACGATGGGACGGTTCAGCCGAAGAACATTCGCCAATGAGTAAGCAATCGAGCCGTCCTCCCGTTTTTCCAGTGAATCAAGAAGCTTCCCGGAGAGGCCGTTGAAATGATGTTGCAGCGCCCCGGCGGATTCATATACCTTGCGGCCTTCCGTGTTCTCAACCCGGAGGGCTTGCAGAGTTGAAACAATAACTACCGTTTCTCCGGACAATGCGCCGCGCTGAACATAAAGGGCTTCAGTCAAATCAATCACCGTAATTGATCCGGCAAACCGCGATTCCATAGCTTGGCGATAGGGGTGCTCCCGGTCCCTAAGCGCGGAAAGGGTTTGGTTCTTTATTATGTCTTTGGGAACCAGCCAAAGACAAAGAGCATGGTCGGAATGAAGATATTCTTTCGCAGTAATTCCTAACGCATGGCTGGCCATCAGAGTCTTGCCCCCGCCGGTGGGCACACGCAGGCATACATAAGGCAACTCCGGGAGCTTGGGCACGGAATGATAGGGCCGCTCGGTGATGTTCATGAATGCCATTTTCGTGCCCATGCTCACGGTCCGGCGCAGAAATTCCTCAAGGGTTTCAAGGCTGCGAATTTGATAATTGCGAAGCTCAAGCATGGTCAGCTCACCTTTATCGCGTATGGAATTTGCTTGAAAACAATCCCCTCACGCTTGAGCCTCGCCGATCCGAGCCTACAGCCGGTTCCATAGATAACTTTAGGCCCGTCGTGAGAGGGGAGACTCTTCAAGATCTTTTGGGTCAAGACATTGCCGCCGTTCGCCCGTTTGTCACCAAGGATGCCGTTGTAAAGTAGGTAAATGCCAACCCCGCTATTCACGCCTAAAAATGGCGACTTGCCTTTGGACATTTTAGGAATAGGCTCGCCGGTCTCGGTAAAATAGACGTGCGCCGCCAAGTCGGCAAAGCTAACCTCTGCGCGGATAGCTCCCGTCTCATCAAATAAGGTCGGACCTAATCGGGAATAGCTGAAACCGCCGCCTAATCCCTCAATCCGTGTTTTTTCTTCGTCAGTCTTGTTATGCGAGTATCCTTCAATCGCTCTTCGCAGGCGTTGGCTCGTAACATTCTGGCAAATTGCCTTCTCCATTTCCACCATTATAAATCTCCTCTTGCCGCCGTCTGCTTTATTTTTCTCTAGAACCGCGTGGGCAGTTGTCCCACTTCCAGCAAAGGAATCGAGAATTATTGATTCTTCATTAGTTGCTAATTCTAAAATACGTTGAATCAACTGAACAGGTTTGGGAGTAATAAACATTACCTTATCACCGATCATTTTTCGCAGATGGACTTTTGCACTTGAATTAGATCCGGCAAATTGATAACTCCACCAAGTCGTGGGGACTACACCTTCCTTTGCGTCCTTTAAGTGCTCTTTGATTCTCGGAATAGCATTTCCATCTTTTCCCCACCATACACATCTTCCCTTATTCGATTTCCAAAAGTTGGATTCAGACATTCTCCAATAGGTTCCTGTCGGAGGCCCCTCTATGAATCTCCCGCCAGGACATTTTATGCTATATGTTCCTTTGCTATAAAAATTTCTTGATTGCAAAGCATGGGATATCCAAGGGCCGTTAGGATCATCATCTGGATTATCATAATCTTCATCGGTGCTTTCATCTCTTATGCGAAGATTTCTTTTCCAGTTTTGCTTATCTCGAGCATATATCATCACATAATCGTGCATATCGGACAAATACTTCGCGCTATTTTTTATTGTATATATATTCTGCCATACTACTGTTGCTATAAAATTTCTAGTGCCAAATATCTCATCCATCAGATAATGAAGAGAATGAAACTCGTTGTCGTCAATGCTGATAAAAATTGCTCCATCCTGCGATAATAGCTGTTTGAGAAGCCATAAACGCGGATACATCATACACAGCCATTTATCATGCCTTGAAAGATCTTCTGCTTCATTGCCAGCTACCTTGCCAAGCCAAGCCCTCATTTCAGGAGAGTTTACCGCGTCATTGTAAACCCAGTTTTCATTCCCGGTGTTGTAGGGTGGATCAATATAGATGCACTTGACCTTTCCGGCGTAGTAGGGGAGGAGGGCTTTGAGGGCCAGGAGGTTGTCGCCTTCAATCAGGAGGTTTCCGCTTCCGGGTTCCCCGACCGACAGTTTGTCATCGGTCTTAAGGAGGTGGAAGGGGACCTCCCGATGATGGTTGATTACGGCCTTTTTCCCTATCCAATCCAGTGTTGGCATATTCTGACTTTCGTCCTTAATCGACCCTTAACCTTGAAGAGTTCGCTCCCGCCGGCGCGAAGCCCGCTATGGCGGGCGGAGGCCGGTCCGGATTTGCTTACCCTTTGGGGCACCAGGAAACCTCCGATTTTTTAAGGCTGAGTTCCGATCGTCTGAATTAGCCGGCCACCTGGTAGATCACCGGCCGATAGCGTGGTTCAGGGATGGGTTTGCCTTCCTGGCGAGCGGCTTCCAGCCAGGCGGTTTTGGCGAGCTCGACTTCGGCCAGGGCCTGCTCCGGAGTATCGCCAAAGGCGGAGCAATGTTCGAGGTCCGGGATATCCGCAATATAACCGCCGTCCTCGTCGCTGTAAAAGATGTTGATATGGTAATCGCTCATGGCTCGTCCTCCAACCGGAGATTGTAAAGCTCGACCAGGCGTAAAAACTGCCGGATCTGGTAAGGCTTGGCTTCGCCCTTCACTTCCTGCAGGTTGACCAACTCCGGAATGGCAGGATGGGAAAAGACCTGATGACTCCCGCTGGTCCGGACCAAATGAAACCGAAGCCCCGCATTAAGTTTATCATATCCTTGAAGGCCACGTTTTGCAACGCGCCCTGGGAAAGCCGTTGGAGGAGTTTTCTGCGGTTCATGCTCAGCCTATCCCGATTTTTCTAAAAACCACCTGCCGAGAGTTGGAGGAGATGGGGGGGGCCGGTTTTGACATTTGCCCTCCATCCTGGAGGCAACGGACGCCCTTCTGGTCTAGCTCGCTGTTGTTCTCAATGAAGAGTTCGCTCCCGCCGGCGCGAAGCCCGCTATGGCGGGCGGAGGCCGGTCTGGATTTGCTTATCCTTTGGGGCACCGGGAAACCTCCGATTTTTCCGGGCTGAGCCCTTCGATTCATAAGTTCGATGACGAACTTATTTACTCAGGACTAAGTGCCGTCCGGCCCGAGCTTAGAGCCGAGTGCGAAACGAAGCACTTAGTTACGGTAGTGTATCGCTTGGGTAGGCCTTGTCAAGCGTTTTTTTAGCGTTGTGGCAACCGTTGGAAAAGGGAGCCTGGGGCCGGGTGGGAAGGTGGGAAGGTGGCACGGTGTCAAGGTGTCAGGGTTAATAGCCCAGGGCTTAAGCCCTGGGGGCGGTAGGCAGGGGACCGCGCGGAGCGTGGGGTGGCAAGGGGGAAAGGTGCCGCGCGGAGCGCGAGGTGGGATGGAGGGAAGGTTGCATGGTGGGAAGGGAGGAGCCGGGGCGGCGGTGTCAAGGGAGGAAGGTTAAAAGGTAGAAAGGGGGAGAGTTCCAGGTTACTGGCGCCGGTTCCCTGACTACAGACTACTGGCTACCAGTTGTGCTCATTTCCGCTTTCGGGGGCACGTCTTCGGGGCCGGGGCCAGTTCCGCTTCCAATTCTTCGATGGTGGGGAGGCTGGTTTGCAATTGCTCCGGGACCGCCCGGGTCAAGGTAAATTCACTCACGCCGATGGGGGTTTGAGTGTTGCGGAGCGCATATTCGGCGATCAGCCGTTTTCGGGTCTGGCACAGGATGATGCCGATGCTGGGGTGGTCGCCGGGATGCCGAAGTTGGGCGTCCACCGCGGAGAGGTAAAAGTTCATCTTGCCGGCGAACTCGGGTTGAAACGGCTTGAGCTTAAGGTCAATCACCACGAAGCAGCGCAGGTGCAAATGGTAGAACAGGAGGTCCAGATAAAAGTCCTCCCCTTCCACTTCCAACGGATACTGCCGGCCCACAAACGAGAAGCCGACCCCCAGTTCGAGCAGGAACTTGGTGATGTGTTCGACCAGGCCGCGTTCCAGTTCACGCTCGCGGGCGTCCGCGTTCAGGGTTAAAAAGTCAAAGACGTATGGGTCTTTGAGCGCCTGTTGGGCCAGGTCGGACTGGGGCGGCGGCAGCGTGCTCTCAAAGTTGGTGACGGCCTGGCCCTGGCGCAGGTAGAGCTTGGTCTCGATCTGGTGGACCAAAACCGCCCGGGACCAGCCTTGGGTCAAGGTTTGCTCGGCATACCAGCGCCGCGCCGCCGGGTCTTTGACCTTGCCGATCAAGACCACGTTGTGGAACCAGGGGATTTGTCCAGCAACCTGCTGGACGATTGCGCGGTCAGGGTAAACTTCGGCAAAGGCCCGCATGTAAAGCAGGTTGGCCCGCGAAAAACCCTTCATCTCCGGGAAGGCGCGGTGCAGGTCTTGACCCAGCCGCTCGACCACCTTGGCCCCCCAACCCTCCTTCCGCTGTTCTTCCAAAATTCGCCGCCCGATCTCCCAGTAAAGTAGCACCAGCTCCCGGTTGACAGAGAGGACGGCCTTGACCTGGGCCGCCGGGATGCGCGCCTTCAACTCCTCCAGCAAGGGAGCGTAGCCTGACGGCAAATCTCCGCGGGGCCGGGGCACCATCGCCCGCGACCGCTTGCCCGCCGCGGCCGGTGACGATTTTCGGAATTTCGCCGTCATGATTCGGTTCCTTCAGTTCAGCTTTGGTATTTTCCAGAAGCGCGTTGGGCACCCCACGGCAATTGGGCAACCAGTGGTTGCCCCTTTCCCATTTCCGAAGACCCGGCCGGCGCTTCTTCTGCCCCTCGCATCTTTCTTAACCCGTCGAATTCGACGGGATTAAAGCCGGGGTTGTTCAGGTGCTCCCAGACGCCCAGGAATTCAATGGTATTGCGGTTGCGGATCCAGTTCCGGATCAAGTCGTCGGTGCGGTCTGCATTCTTATACTTGGCGATATCGGTGAGGCAGATGCAATCATCCTCGTTCCGGGTAGAGACCGCGATTTCCTTGTTCAGCACCTTGATTTTCGCTGTCATCAAGCCCCTTCCATTAGACTTTTGATACCGTAGTGTATCGCAGGGGTGGGCCTTGTCAAGGGGGAAGATGGTTGACCCCGCGAGACGCGGGGCAAGCGGAAAGAATTAACGGTTGACCGCGCGAAGCGCGGGGTGGGATGGTGGGACGGTTGAATGGTGGCAGGGTTTTAATAGCCCAGGGCTTAAGCCCTGGGGAGGCGGGGAGCCGCGCAAAGCGCGGGGTGTCAAGTGCCAGGTGTCAAGTGTCATCAGGGGCCGAAGCGGCTGTGTCAGGTGTCACGTGTCAAGTGTCAGGGCCGGAAGATTCCTCCTCTGTGCTCTCCATTGAGCTTATTTTCGATCCGGATTTTTGCCTGCGAGTGCCCAGCGCTTCTTTCCGATCTCCGCGCTCGTGCCTGCCCCGCTTTTCAGCGGGGTGGCTCTGTGGTGAAAAAATTTTCCTTCCATGCCTCACGCCCCAGGCCTCAAGCCTCTCCGAAGAATGGTTCACGGTTCGTGGGATGGTCGATGGTGCACGGTTTACTGTGCACTAAGACTGGGACAAAACCCGGCCCGAAGAGGGACAAAACCTCGCCAGGGAGGAACAAAACCTTTTCAGGGAGTAACGAAAAGTCGTCAGGGAGTAACGAAAACTTCCCGGGGAGGAACAAAAGCTCTTTGGGGAGGAACAAAGGTGCCCGATTTTCGGGACAGCATTTCGCGGGTGCGGGCACCCGCGCCCCTAGCCGCGCCCCAAAAGAAATTTTTGAAAAAATTTCGGGAGTTGGGAAAAAAGACGGCTGGAAAGGCCGGGCCTTTGTCCCGAAAAAGGGCCGTTCCCATTCGGGCCCCTGTCCGCTTAGGAGCAATAGAGAAAAAAGCCTTTAGAATCCAACTCGTTAGCATTGCAATCAAAGTCTCCACCCTTGAACCGCAAACCGGCGCCAAACTACCCTCTCCTATATGTAAAAATGTTGCAGTTTTGGGCAAGCGTTTGCAGATCGTTGACATGGCAGATAGAGGATTGGTATGCTGGGAAGGCAAAAGCAGAGGAATCGGGTGGATCCATGAGCAGTTTCCAGGGCAAAGTTGCGATCATTACCGGGGCGGGTTCCGGCATCGGCAAGGGGCTGGCCGAAGAGCTGGCGCGGAGAGGCGGGCAGGTGGTGATCAGCGACATCAATTCCGAGCGGATTGAAAAAACGGCGCAAGGAATCCGGGCGGCAGGCGGCCAGGCCACGGCGTTGCGGGTGGATGTGTCCGATTACGATGCGGTCAAGAAAATGATTGACGACACCGTGGCCGCCCACGGCCGCTTGGACTACCTCTTCAACAACGCCGGGATCGCCATCGCCAGCCCCGCCCATGCTTTTGCCATTGACGACTGGCGCAAAATCCTCCAGATCAATTTATTCGGAGTGGTCCACGGCGTCGCCGTCGCTTACCCGATCATGGTCAAGCAGGGCTTCGGACATATCATCAACACGGCCTCGGTCGAGGGATTAGCGCCTTTCCCCGCCACCGCCGGTTACGTCACCAGCAAATACGGCGTGGTCGGGCTTTCCAGTGCGCTGCGGATCGAGGGCGCCGCGCACGGGGTCAAGGTCAGCGCGGTTTGTCCGGGGTATGTCAAGACTGCGATTTTCACCGATTCCAAGGTGATCAATATAGACCGGCAAAAGCAACTGGAGGGACTTCCCGATTGGCTGGGAGTCACTCCCGAAGAATGCGCCAAGACCATCCTGTGCGGAGTGGAGCAGAATCAGGCTTTCATTGTCGTATCGCTGATCGCGAAATTCCTCTGGTGGTTGAACCGGATCAGCCCGAATCTGGTCATCTGGATCATGAGCAAGATGTACCGGAATGCCTTGACCAAAGGTGTAATTCAAGCCTGAGATAGATCCACAGATTACGCAGATTTCGCAGATTAAGGAGAGAATAAAGAGAATGGTTGTTTGCGAAGAATTAAGTTTGGATGGATTTCCTGTTCCTGGTTCCAGTTGCTGGTTTAAATTCCCTGACTACCGACTACTGACTACTGCCTACTATTCTGTCAACCGTCAACTGTGAACCCGCTTCGTCGAACCCTGACACCTGACTGCCGACCTGCAAGCCTACCAAGCCGTGCGCACGAAGCAAAAGACGATGAAGACGGCCAGAAAGAGGAGCGCGGTAGTGGCGCGTTTGAATCTTTCGCCGGCAGCCGCCGGCGCGACCAGGGTATTGGCAATATGGCCGGAAAGGGAAGTCAGGAGCGAGAAAAGAATGGGATCGGTGGTTTCCTTGGGCAGGCATAAGGCGGCGGGAATGCTGAGCAGGAATCCCCAGAGCGTGCCTTTGCGCGGGAAGACCCAGCCCACGGCCAGGCCGGCCAGGACAAAGCCGGGAGCATACGCGAGCCAAGCGATTCTGGGCGGAGTGAAACTCGGCCATACTTGGTGGAAGTAGTCTGCCCAGCGCATCGCATCCGCCAGCCAAACGCCTCCCAGGGTCAGGCCCAGACCCAGGCCCAGGCCCAAAAGCAAGCGCAAGAGGGTGAAGTCGTTGGCCAGGGGATTGATGAAATTCCCAATGCCTTTGAGCGCCATGGGGTTGGCCGGATGATACAGGTTGGTCGCCTGATCCAGGCGGACGGCGCCTTGCTCGACCTGGTATTGCACCTGCCGGTCCTGGCTCCTTTTGATCTCATCCATCAATTTGGCCAGGTCCTGGAAGCGGGGCTCGAGGCCCTGGGTTTTTCTGGCCTCCACCCGGGCCTGGTGTTTTTCATAAAGCGCGCGCAGGTCGGTGACGCCGGGGAAACGCTCGTGAAGGACCCAGGCCGGTTTGAGGAAAACCCCGGAGATCTGGCTGTTGGAGGTGTCCACCTCGGAATCGTCGGCAAAGCGGGTGGTAAATTCAAAAACGGTGAGCGGTTGCGCGGCGCGAACCAGGGAGGCCAGCAGCCCGGTGGCGGCCTGGTCGTTGTAGTAGAGCCGGATCTCGTTCGGAATGCGGTAGCCCGGCATTTGAAAATTGAGGATCGGCCGGAAAAACAAAGGCGCGGCCCCGGCATCCACCGTCTGGAAAAAGGATTGGGCCAAGGGGGAAAGCGCGGCCTCGGGTATCTCCTGCCACTGGAACTCGCGCGGCAGCGTTACATTCTTCTTGACCCGGGGCATTCCAGAGAAAAAAAGAATCGCCAGAAATATGGCCGCGAATACCAGGTAAAGCATGACTTGCATCAAGAAAGTTCCGATCCTTTCAGGCTTGGTTAGCGCAGTGTATCGCAGGGGTGGGGGATGTCAAGGGCGGAGGGCCGAAAACGGCCGTGTCAGGGTGTCACGTGGCAAGTGTCAGGGCCGGAAGCCTGGGGCCTGGTTGCTGGAGGCCAAGTGGCTGGTTACTGGTGCCTAGTTTGTGTTTTTTCGTTGATAGTCATTCACCGAACTTAATGGTTTCGGATTTGAAATCCGGGTTGGGGAGGTCGAAACAACTATTCAGGTGGCGGGCGAACCTGAACTGGAACGGGTGCGCTTCGATCTCCAAATCTTTTAAGATCCTCCCGCTCGGAGTGTCGTGGAGCTTGAGGTATTGGCGGTCCGGCCGGGCATTCTTTTTGATCAGCACGCCCATAAATTTGTTGACGTTGAAGGTGGCCAGGAAATTGGTCTGGCTCTGGAAGAAGTCGTGGCCGCGGCGGGTGTAGAGATAGGATGACACGTCGAACTGGGTAGGCTTCCCCGCCATGGGCACGCACACCTCAAGGTAGGGCTGGCCCGATTCCTCGATGGCGGTAGTGATGCAGTCACCACCCTCCTCACGGATAGCGATCTCCTGGACGACCTTGGGCAGCCCCCAGATCTTGACGCCTCGGATCTGGTTCTCCAGCGAAGTCACCGGCATGGAAAACACATAGTAGCCAAAATTCTTAAATATGGGCAGGATCATGGGAGCGACGGGAATGTTGAAACCCGGATCAACCATGATCGGAATCGTCATGGCGATCTCGTTATAAGGAGCTACGTCCATCACGTTTTTATACTCGTAACAGGAAAACACCACCAATGACCTTCCCCGGGTCATTTTCACCGGTTTGATCCGGGGATGAAGCATCATCTTTTCCGCTTTGGAATAGGAGCATAAAAAGATGGCGATGGCGCAGGTGACGTCCCCGTAAAAAGTGGGGAACCGGTAATTCTTGGTCACCTGGTCATTAAGCTGGAGTGGCGCGGGGGCGTGCCTTAATTGAAAGCGTTTGAAAAAATCATCCTGGAACTTGTCCTCATTTTGCAGAAACTTCTCGCCAAATTCCATGGTCGGTTTCATGCCAACCTCCTTATCCTGTCCCAGGCGCTACCGCTTGGGCGCGTCCTTTTTGTTGATGGCGATCTGCTCGACGGCCTCGAAATCAAGCAGGTACTCAAGAATGCCCAGGTATTTGCCTGACTGGTCGCGGATGGCGATAAAGCGATTCAGCAGCTTGGGCTTGAGGCTGGGGATCCAGAATTCGGCTTCGTCGGCTGCTCCGCTTTTAAAGTCGGAAAGAATTTTTTCCACCTTGGGGAGGACGTGCTCCGGATGACAGGTGCGGATATCCTTGCCCGCTACGCTTTCGCCTTGGAATCGGAACATGCGGGTGCCCAGTTTATTGCCATAGCGCACGCGATCGTTTTCGTCCACATACATCATCTCGAACGGCAAGGCGTCGAGAATTCCCGAAATCTGTTCCAAGTTAAGATTTTCGATCACCACTCTATCTCCTTTTTAAAAGTAATGAGAGGGCTTAAGGGTCAGAGGCCGCGGACGACCATCCGGTCTTGGTTGAGGTTGTCGTGATTGGTTTTGCTGATCCTTTGCGGCACCGGGAAACCTCCGCACCTTTCCGGCTGCAGGCCGAGATACGGTAGTGTATCGCAGTAGTGAAGGTTGTCAAGGGCCGCGCGGAGCCCTAAATCTCCGGCTAAACAAAACTGTATAACCTGCCGCCGAAAACCTCCGGTTTGGAGTGCGGC
>Ga0209777_10003829_pt1 | contig 18253 bp, 13 predicted proteins | sample FrelakmetHBP12HB_FD_187147 | JGI IMG/M metagenome (GOLD analysis project Ga0209777, IMG submission 187147) | Freshwater lake sediment microbial communities from the University of Notre Dame, USA, for methane emissions studies -HBP12 HB (SPAdes)... | ecosystem: Environmental > Aquatic >...
GTCTAAGATTGATGTAGTATCTTCCCATGCGAGTTCTTCTACTCCTGAGAATTTATTCATCATGGCGTTATGATAGGTGACTCTACGGATAACTTTACCTTCCTTATCATGCTGATGAATTATAATATCTCCACAGAGGTTTTTCTTATAGTGAAGTGTTCCGGTTTCGTTGTTCCAACCGAGGTCGTACCAGTCTTTCAGCATTTTGAAGCAAAAAACTTGATAATCGGCATTTTGGTTAAGGTTAAAAGTAAGAGTCAAATCCGAGATATGTGTTTGTGCCGGGAGCATTAAGAATACTCTGGTTGAGTATTTAAATTTTTGAGTAGCATTCTGTAAATCCGGATATGGTGGGAATTGCGCTGTTTTGCAATTTTCCATAAGCAGATGAGTTGCATTTGGATGAATTGATTGAAGCACGGTTGGTAATATAATCGTAGCTTCGTACAGATTCTTGTAAATAGGTTCCCATTTTTCATGGTGTGAATCTATTTGATTGAAGTGAGCTAATGGCATATTTTTTACATTATTTTTTTATATATATTTAATAATATTTCATCCACTCTATAAACCAGACATAAAAAAATATTTTCCTTGAATTTACTATATTTTATGCGTTTTTTATGAAAAAAATAAAAAACCATAAAAAAATATTTATATATATAATAGGTAAATAAATAGTAATCTAACTATGGACATAGAAACTTTATTAAAATTGAATGATAAATCTGGTAAAATTTTCAAATTATCTTATATAAAAAAATATTATAAATCTCTTTATAATAAAATTTTAGAATACTCTAAAAAATATAATTTAGAAAATTTAAAATTCAAAGAACAGATGTATCATTACTATCACAATATACCTTTTATTAAGGTGTGTAATTGTGGTAAATCTCTATTTTTTATAAGTTTTACTAATGGGTATAGTAATCATTGTAGTTCAAAATGTGCTCACAATGATCAAAAGGTAATCAATAAAACAAAAGAATCTCTAATAAAAAAATACGGTGTTGATAATGTGCAAAAAAACAAAGAAATAAAAGAAAAAACATATAAAACAAATATAATTAAGTATGGTGTAAAACATGCAACACAATCCATTGTCATACAAGAAAAAATGAAAAAAACAAATTTTGAAAGATTGGGTGTATATTATCCTGCGCAAAATGAAGATGTTCGTAAAAAATATTATAAATCCATAAGAGATAAAAATTTTTCCAAATATGAAAATTTAATAAGTTTAGATTATAATAATAAAAAAATGACATTCAAATGTGATTTTGGTGAAGATCACAATTTTGAAATTTCTATGGATCTTTTTCAAAACCGTAAAAAAGCAAATTTACCATTGTGTACAACATGTAATACAAAATTCACATCTATTTCTGAAAAAAATTTCCTAGAATTATTTGACGAATTTAATGATTTAAAATCAGAACATAATACAAGATCGATAATAACACCATTAGAATTAGATGTTTATATTCCTGAATTAAAATTAGCTTTTGAATTTAATGGATTATATTGGCATAATGAATTAAATAAAGAAAATAATTATCATTTAAATAAAACAGAATTGTGTGAAAAATATGGAATACAACTAATTCATATTTATGAAGATGATTGGATTTATAAACAACCAATCGTAAAATCTATGATTTTAAATAAATTAGGTAAAATAACTGAAAGAATTTATGCAAGAAAATGTGAAATTAAGGAAATTGATGATAACAAATTAATTCGAGAATTTCTTGATAAAAATCATATACAGGGATTTATTGGGTCTAAAGTTAAGGTTGGACTTTATTATAATGGTGAATTGGTGAGCTTAATGGCATTCGGTAATCGTAGAATTGCAATGGGTAAAAAGGTAACTAATCAAGGTGAATATGAATTGCTTAGATTTTGCAATAAACTAAACACTAATATAATAGGTGGCGCTAGTAAATTATTCAAATATTTTGTTAGTCATTATAATCCGGTAGAAATTACAACTTATGCAGATAGATCAATTAGTCAAGGAAAATTATATGAAACTTTAGAATTTGAGTTTAAAGGTAAAACTGAACCGAATTATTACTATATTATTGATGGAATTAGGCATCATAGATTTAATTTCAGAAAAGATAAATTAGTTAAAGAAGGGTTTGATATTAATAAAACTGAACATGAAATTATGTTAGAACGAAAAATTTATAGAATTTACGATTCTGGAAATTTAATTTATAAATATAAATTATAAAATATAAAAATATTCGCAACTTTATAAACTCATGATCATAATATTTTATACAAATAATATTTATTTTTCATTTCATCTAACACCTCCTCTTCTTTAATATTTTCAAAAGAATCTTTTATTATATTTCTATATAAATTTATTTTTCTTTTATTATCCGTGTCTCCAATTGATAAAATATTTCCAATTAAATATCTATTATACATATCTAAAATTATAAACGATATTCTTTTCATTAAATTATAAATATCATTATAATTAGTTTCCTTTTCAAAAATCGATTTAAGATAGTCTCTTTCTTCTTCAGTAATTGTACCTTTTTTTAACATATTTCTTAATTCTAAGTCATATTTTTTAAATTGCCATTCCGTAGAAAAAATAACATTATATGTAGGTACACCATTAACCAAATAATACATTAAACAAAGAATATACTTTACTTCATTATCTGTTTCGAACTCGGTAAAGTAATCCAGATTTCCTTTATAAAATAAACTATTTCTATTCCAAAATGAATATGGTATTTCTACTGGATTTATTTTTATCTCATTGATAAAATTTAACCATGGCAAAATATTTGCATTTTTATTATATAATCCAGAATACCAGATATCATCACCAAAATGCTCTTTTAATTGTTGATGCGTATAGCCATTTCTTTTTAACTTTCTATATTCTACAAACTTTTCTCTAGTCCATCTTTCGTTATATTCGTTCATATTATATCTTTCTTTTATATATAAATTTTAATTGACCAGAGTCATAAATCCTATAAATTTTCCGTTCTAACATAATTTCACGCTCTGATTTATTTGGATCAAATCCTTCTTTAATCAAAACATCTTTTCTAAAATTAAAACGATTTTTTCGTATGCCGTCAATAACATAAAAATAATTCGCCTGTGTTTTATATACAAATTCAAACCCTAATTGTTTATATAAATCACCTTGACTCCAGCTTCTATCAGCATAGCTAATAATCTCTATGGGACTGTATTTATCTATAAAATATTTAAATAATTTTGATGCGGCGCCTACAACGTTAGACTCTAATTTATTACAAAATCTCAACAGCTCATAAGTATCTGGTAAACTTTTAATTCCCATATTTTTTCTTTGCTTACCAAACATCATCAAACTAACCAATTCGGTATTATAAAATAATCCAATTTTTACTTGTGATCCAATAAATCCTTGAATATGATTATCTTCTAAAAATTTTCTTATCATATCATTATCAGAAAATTCTTTAATTTCACATTTTCTAGCATAAATTTTATTTTTAGTTAAATTAAGAAGATTAAGTATTCTAGATTTAATTATATCTTGTTTATAAGTCCAATCATCTTCATAAATGTGAATTAACTGTATATTATTATTTTCTGCTAATTCGGTTTTTTTGTAATGGTAATCATTTTCAACGAATTCTTCACTGTGCCAATGAATTCCATTAAATTCGAATCCTATTTTTAATTTTGGTAGATAAATATCCAATTCATATGGTTTTAATAATATCCTATCGTTAAAAATTATATCTCCTTTATAATTATTTTTAATAAATTGCTGAAGTTGTAATTGTTTTCCACTAATGTTAGAAGAATTAACAGGATTGCATTCTGTGCAAATTTCGGTTTTTATTCTTTTTCTATTTTGAAATAATTCAAATGAAATTTCATAAATATGATTTCTCTCACATTTGAATTTGAATTTTTTATTCTCATAATCGACATTAATAATATTTAAGTTTTGATATTTTTCAATAGTTTTATTTATTTTATTAATTCTCTTTATACTTTGAATATATTTAGATTGTGATGGATTTTCACAGTTATACAATTTTAACATAGTTTCTTTCATCTTATCTTTTACGATATCACTTTGAGATGCATATTCAAATCCATATTTATCTAAAAAATTATTTTTTATTTTTCTTTTAACATTTTCACATTGAAAAATATATTTTACGCCATATTTTTCAATATTAGTTTCTTTTATTTTTTCGATATTGTTGTATCCACTATCGCCATATTTCTCTAATTTAGTTTTTCTTACTTTTTCTTTGATAAAATCAATTTGTGATACATTATCTACATCATATTCAATTAACATTTTAGCAGAATTTTTTTTAATACTAAAAGGATATGCTGTACCATATTTTTCAATATTTGTATTTATCATTTTTTGCTTTACAATATCTGATTCTGCTGGAGTTCTGGTTCCAAATTTTTCAAATGATTTATCTTCTTTTTGTTTTATCATTTTTGGATCTGAGCCTACACATCTGTTAGAGCAATATTTATAATAACCAATAGTTGAATTTTTATATTTGACGAAATTATTACAATTTGAATTAGCACATTTAATACTATCATTTTTAATATCATGTAAATAATGATAAACTTTCTGATTAAATGACATAATTAAATTATTTTCAATTGAATAATTTACAACTGCATTATAAATTTCAGTATAATGATTTTTTAAATATTTTTCATTATACATCACACCGCCTTTATTATTTTTTTCTTTAATTAATTGCTTTATTTCATAGTGTTCCATATCTTATTGAGTATCTTTTACTCCTATATATAAAAATAAAAAACCGAAGTTTATTTAAAATAAAAAAAGGGGCGAAAATAAATTCTCACCCCTTTTTTATTAAATCCCACCAGGTTTTATTTGAATCCTTTAGATTGAATGTCACCTTTTTTCATAATTGTAATGTTGTTAACAATAATTCCCATACCTTTAATAATTTCAACATAGGTATCAAGAACGCCTATCTGGAGGTCTATCACATAATCTGTGTTATTGGTTTCGTCACAAATGTTCCAGAAATCATATAAAGCGTCGTTATCTAACAAATCTTTACATATTTTATCGGCCCTATATTTAATTTCTGCCCTTATTTCAGGTGTATTAAACTGCCATTGATATCTAAGAAGCATATCGTACAATTGATTTTCAAGCTCAATAAGTACTTCTCTCGAATGTAAGAAGCTAAGTGAACTATATGGATATACTTGTGCGGTAGCGTCATCATTGATGCAATATCCATTGTTTAATTTATAAACAATTGGGTTTGCATTCATTTGATGTAAGTATTCAAGATCTGTACCAGTAAAGTCCATTTCTGTTTTAGTGATATTTTCGACTCTACCATTGGTTATACCAGCACAAATGGTCCAAGGTACTATACCAGCAACATTAGCTGTAAATTTACGCATGTATGTTGTTGCGGCATATGATGACGGTGGAACCCATTTTGGCATACCATTATCATATATTCTAACATATGGGAAGAAATAACCTACACAGCTTCTACCATCGATATCACCGTGTTTTTGTGCAAATTGATAGTAGTAATCTGGATTTTTAGAATCGTCCGCGCCTAATTTTACAAATTCAAGATTAAGCGAGCCATCGTCATTGGTGAATGATGGATTAGTTGATTCCCTAAATATTCTAGCGCTCGGCATATTAATAAATCCAAGGCAATTGAGCTTCATACCGCAAAGGTCAGCTAATTGTTGTTTCGAGCCATAACCTTCCATTGGTTCAAGTCCTAATCCAAATGAATCGACTAGGTATCTCCAAGAAATTCTGTTTTTATCAGCCAATGCTTTTGCAAGGTTGGTGTCTTTAGAGATAATATCAAGTATAGCTGATTGTCTTTCATCTGTACCATTAGGTATAGAATCAGGATGCACAACAAATGGTTCAAGCATCAAAGCTTTATATTCAGTAACATAAGTCTCAACTATCGGATAAGTAAATGTTTGATAATCAATTCTAGTTGTACCGGTAGCTATATCAAAGTCAACTATTTTAATAGGAGCATCGGTATAAAGAATTTTCAAATCCATGTTATTAGGATCATTCTTTACTTTAACGATTCTAGTCATTTTTCTAGGAACAGATCCTTCTAAGTAGCCGGGTCCACTCGGTGCTGACCAGTAATCAACATCATAATAGGCTGCTAAATAATTGCCTTTGGTAACTTCTGAATATCTATTTTTATCTACCCAGATTTGCTGGCAAGAGTTAATATCTTCACCAAACCAATCTTCAATTTCGACAGATTGCTCCCAATTCGATCTATTTGAATGGATGATTAATTGCTTATTATATTTTGCTGAATTTACCCAATCAGCTGCAACAACATCGTATTCTACTGGAGGTTCAAAAGCGGACAAGAAATTGACAGTTAATAAACTATTAGTGTCAATGAACATGTCAAGATATACTTTATTAGTTGTTAATCCGCTAGCGTTATTAACATAGAAACAATCCAAGTTCTCTATAACGCCATTATAATAGTCTTGATAAAATTGAGAATATTTTGCTACTATACCAATTTTAGATGTAGGATCAGTTGGATCTAAAAGAAGATTATATCTGGTTTTAAGACCGCTTGTATTAATTGAACTATCGTGTAACAAAAATTCATTATCTATATAATATATTATAAAACTATTACCATCGTGACAATAAACTGCATTATCGCAATACAATTTAATACTTGCATTTGATGTTGAAGTAGCATCTACTGGTACTATTGCGGTAATTGGTACTTTATTACCAGTACCGCTACCAACACCAAAACTACCAGTTGAGCCAGATTGAACTAAAACACTTTGTTCAGTTATTCTGTCATACATTTCATAAAATGCTTGTATTGTTCTGAGATATTGATAATCGTTATATGCACCTGTTTGTCCGGATGTACCCTTAAATTCAATATTCAAATATGTGCCAAGTGTGTCAGCACCATCAGTTACATATGTTTCATAGCCACTTCTATAGGTAACGTCATCATAAGGAACATATCCAGAATGGAATGCGTTATTTTTACTAACAGTTACAGGATAATATGCTAAATTGTAGGTGGCTCCTGATTTTTGATGATAAACATATCCAAGTATAACAGTGCTATCTGTACTATAGGTATAATCTGGCTTAATTGCTTCATCATATGTTTCTGATGCAGAACCATATAATATATTAATATCGTTAAGATTTGTCATATAAAGAACATCGTACCTTGATCCAAGATAAGTTGTTACACTATCCAATGAAACTTGCCCATTTGTAGCGGTGGTAAATCCTGATATCATGGTACCATTAACGACATAATAATTTAAAGATGAACCAACGAATTCAAGAGTACAACCACTCGCGGTTGCAACAGTTGCACCTGAATTATATGATATACCAAAGAAATTTCCGTTCATAAAAGAACCAGACCTATTATCTCCACCAGTTGATAAATAACTGTGGGTATAACTGTCAAAAACTGTAGTTATAACATTATTACTTGAATCAAGATATTTTTGTGCATATGTTGTTGTTTCCGTAAGTGTAGTATCATATGACATAAATTTTATGCTAGAGATACCGGATCCAACAAGAACATCTCCGATAATATCAAGGTTGCCAAGTTTAAAATCTGCCTCTAATAACGAATTTTCATTATAAGTACAGAACAAACCAGTTTTATCAGTATTATTATTGATAACGTTTTTGATATACATATCTCTATCATTTAAATCTTTGAAATATGGTATCAAGGAAACGTCATATCTACCGAGAATGGTAACCGTTCTCTCATTGTAAAAGTTTTCGGCTTCTCCTTTGATTAGACCGTCTTTATTGAAAAAGTTTTGAAATGTACTATCATTACTTAAAGTTTTATAATCTGACCAGTCACCAGCTAATACTACAACAGTAACAAGATAATCTGAAATCCAATCTCTAAAATCAATATAGCCAGGAACTTTTGTTCTGTCACCATACCATTCTTCAGCGGTAACATCAAATCCAGGAATATCAGATTTATACATAAACACGGTAATATCTTTATCGCCCATGTTTGTGATATGGAAAAGTCGTTGATTGTCGTCTACTCCAAAATTATTTGCTTTAACAACATTTAAAAATGCGTCCGAATCTCTTTCCCAAAACGCTTGACGGTTGAAAAACAATTCATATGCAGATCTTTTAACTTCACCATTTAAATATTGTGCTGAAACCGAAATTGATTGCCAGTCAACTTTATCTCTATTTGGATCTGTAGCTAAAAGATTCAAGGCCCATATTGGACCGTTTTTTAGCATTTGCTTACATGTTTTGTGAAAGAATGATCCTCTGTTTTCTAATCTTCTATCATCGTCTCCAAAAATTGATGTAAAATCGAATGGATTCGTAACGTAAATAGGAGCGTTGATGGGTCCTTTTTTCGAAAAACCAGGAATTAAATTTATAAGAACTTCTTGAATTGGAAGTTCGATAACACTAGCGTCAATTTCTTCTATGAAGATATCTGGCCTTTTGTATTTTCCGAAATCTTTGTCTTTAATTGGCATAATTTAAAATTATTTTTTAGGTATATATTAAATATTTTTGTAAAAAAATTTCACTTTTGATGATTTTTTTCTATATTTATATTTCTTATATATTAATATATTTTTTAGAAAAAAAGCCAAAAATCATGCAAAATAGACAACAATATTTTTTTATTTTAATAAATTACTGTATATTTGTATTATCAAATTAAAAACAAAATCCAAATGATAAACTTTATCTTAATATCTTTAGGCTGCATTTGTTCTATTGCATTAATTACAATTGCTGGTATAATTAAACATAGAAGTAATGTTATTCGTAGAAAATCAATTTCTGAATAATTTTTTTATTTCAAATAAAAGTAGTATATTTGTTTTATCAAATTAAAAACAAAAAACCATGATTAACAGATATTACACTGGAAGAGGAATTGCCGTTAGTAAAGAATTTGATTCTATCAAAATTACAGAAGACCTCGATAAATTTGAAAACAAAGTTGAAAATGGTTTTTTGATCACTAAATATGATGGTCGTGAAATTTGTAGAGTAGAAATCTCCAAAATTTATTACAATTTTGACTTCACAAATTTTTCTAAATCCATTTTATCTGAAATTCAGAAGTATTTTACTCCTGAAAAATATTCGCTTCGCGCCGCAAGTGGGGTTCAGGAAATCCGCCTCCAAGGTGATGAACTGTTCATCGATAATGAAAGATATGAGAAAATCATCAGTATTGTTAATTCCACCGACAAATCCAAAGCATTATCAATGAGTGTTGGATTAGTTAGAATTGACAAAAACAAATATCCAAAATCTTACACCATTCTAACAAACTTCAGCAACAAGCATTATAAAGCTTCCTTACCAGACAAAATTAAATCATTTTCTGACAATTTGATCAATTTTAATATGGATATTGATTTTCATGTCAAAACTATTGAAGATCTTAAAAACAAAGATGTTACCATAATTAATTTTGCAAAAACTATTATGTTTGATGAAAAAGGTAAACTGATTAAAACAGTTGAATTGAAACTTCGTGCCTTGGGTAAAAAACTCATGTATGATTATGGTTTCAGGAAAAACTACTCGACATTATCAAACATAATTTCTGATAAACTTGATAAAATTCCGGATTTCACAATCAATTCAAAAATCTTGTATAATGCTTATGTTGAATTATTCAAAGATCAGGACACTTCAGTTATCGCAAGAGAATCTAGAAGGATTATTGAAGCTCTTGAAAAACTTTAGGATATGGGAAAAAATGGTCAGGTTAAAATAATATTAGCATCTTTAATAGGAGTGATTCTGTTCCTCCTATTATTTGCTTTATGTATATCTATATTTAAACCTGATATGACTAAAAAAACAAAGGAATATAATCAAAATGAAAGATTAAAATGATTAATTCTGGCCCGCTATTTGTAAATATATTTTCACAACTTTTTATGAAAATAAATTTCAATTAATTCTATAAATAGGCAAACAAAACTATGCTTATTTACTATATAAATGTTTAAATATAACCACAAGTATGAGAAAAATAGATAAAATCAACGAACTTGAAAAACAATTTGAAGAAAGAACTGGTACTAATTTTCAAACTTTCTATAAAACTCACAAACCAAAATTAATGTGGTATATAACCAGGTATACCAAAAATGCAGAAGTAGCTGAAGATCATGTAGAAGATGCGTTTATTCAAGCATTATTAAATATTAATACTTATAAAAGACCCGAAGAAGGTGGCGCACAAGTCAACACATGGATTTACAAGATTGCTGAAAATATTGTTAAAAAGGCACATAAAAACAGCCAAAGAATTCCTACTAATTCATTAGATAAGGAAATTGCAGAAAAATTTCATTTATCAAACTTAATTCCTTATGATGATGGTAAAAGAAACATTGATGAATATAATATTTTTGTTAAAAAAGCAGATCTTATCAAAGAAGTTATTTATGGTTTGCCTGAAAAAGACATTAAATATAAGAGAGTTTTAATTATGAGGGAAATAGAAGGAATGGCTTATAAAGAAATTTCCGAAGAATTGAATATCAATCTTTCTACTATTAAATCTCAGATAAAAAAGGGTAGAAATATTGTCAAAAAGAAAGTATTTAAAAAGTTTCAAGATATAGACAATGGCGCAGAATAAGCCAATCAATGTTAATTTAAAACTCCTCATCCCAATTTTTTTATTTAGAAAATTTTATTAATTTTGTAATGCTACAAACAAAAATAAACAAATGATTGATTTTTATAAATATGTACTTCCTGATAGGATGCACGAAAAGCTCACAGAAGCTATCGTGGCTATGATGGCGACCGGTAATTTGCCTTATTATGGTGAATTTGCCCTTTTTATAAATTTTTTCGAATCAAAAAACAATCCTTATATTCCAACGGCAGGTGTAAATGTCACGTCTGCTGGTATGAATTTTTATTGGGATCGGGAATTCATTGATAAACTTCCTCAACCAGAAATTAATTTTCTTTTGATTCATGAAGAATTTCATATTCTTTTTGATCATATCAAAAGAAGTGTTGGTTATAATGCACGTTCTGCAAACGTTGTACAAGATATGATTATCAATCAGGTTATCCACGATGACATCATGAAAAAGCAGGGACTTGGTACTGGAACCAATCCTTTTATTGATATTCCAAAAAATATGTTCAAAAAAAATAGTGCGCTTTTTATTCCAAAAGAATACAAAGGTGAACCTATTTTCGAAGATTTATATGAATGGTTTGTTAATAAAAAACGTGAATGGCAGGAAAAAAATAAGGACAAGATTCAGCAGATGAAAAAAGAGTCTAATAAATGTCCTAATTGTGGTTGTCCTATGCCAAATCAAGATTCAAAAGATCAAGATGAACAAGGTCAATCAGGTCAGTCAGGTCAGTCAGGTTCTGATGATAAAAGTCAGTCAAAAAGTCAGTCTGATAAGTCAGGAAAAGGTAAATCCGACAAAAACGACAAAAATCAGAAAGGTCAGCCAGATAAAAATCAGGGACAGGGGCCCGGTGATCAATCAGATGGTGATGATGGCGACGATGGTAATTCCAATAACAAATGTCCAAATTGTGGACATGAAAATAATAATAATAAATCTCGCCAGGGTCAAAAAGATACTTCTGGCAATGATAGATATGGTAAATATGGTAAAAATGATACAGAAATGTATTCACTTGACACTATTTTTGAAGGTGAAGAAAGAGAAGAACAAAACACACTTGATGCACATTTAGGTGATGATATTCCTCAAGAATTAAAAAGAGAAATTGTTGAAAGCATTATGACTAAACTCAAGAATCGTGGTTTAACATCTGGTGATGTCGAGGCAATTCTTAATAAACTTCGTAAAACCAGAAAAGATTATTTAAGAGAGATCAAAAGAGCCATGAGTAGTCACATTTTTGGATCTAAAAAACAAAAAACCATTGTTCGTCCTAATCGTAGAGGAATCGACGGATTAAAAGGCAACAAAAAATACAAGAATGAAATTAATGTTCTTCTTGATACTAGTGGAAGTATGGGCGGAGAATTTGAAAAAGTTCTTTCCTATATTTTTCAGAATGATATTCAAATGAATCTTATTCAATGTGATGCACAAATTCAGCAGGTTCTTAAAATTAAAGAAAAAAAAGAACTTGAAAAAATGAAAATAAAGGGCCTCGGTGGCACTTCCTTAAATCCTGGACTCGACTTCATTGCTGATAAAAAGAATAAAATATATATGTACAACTTAGTGATACTAACTGACGGATACACAGATAGTTTGGATTTTTCTAAAATTAGAACTAAAACTTTAATTTTATCAACCGCATCTAAATGTCCAGTCGCACATGATAATGGAAGAGTTAAGCAAATTGATAATATTGGTAAACAAGATTAATAAAAACCAAACTCATAAAATGAAAAACCAAACTCTCAAGTTTGGTTTTTTATTTTATATTCGTGTTCATTTAAACTACCTTTTTGCGCATTTAATTTATTTTTTGTAAAACACAAATTATCTAAAGATGCAATTTTATCAGTTGAAATATTATTTAGAAAACCATAAATAACACTTATTTTATGATCTAATGTTGGATAATTTTTATCATTTGAATTTAAACTAAAATAATCTTTAATATATTCATTATCATAATAATCGAAACCATCCCATGTTTTTAGAAGTTCTATTTTTAGACCATCTGATATATTATCAATTTGTCTTCTATATAAAAAATAAGGCTTTAATAGATTATCTGGCAATTGCATACCTTTTTTAATTCTGGTCTTTTTTCTTTTCTCTTTTTGCTTATCTAATTTATTATCATGATCTACTCCATACTTTAAAAGACATGTATTCTTTCTTTTACTTTGAACATCATCACATTGATTCGGATTTTCAACTCCATATCTCTCTAAGCAAGTTTTTTTAATTTTTTCCTTTACTTCACTTATTTTCATTTGATGATTAACACCGTACTTTTTATTAAATGTGTTTTTTGATTTTTCTTTAACAAAATTTGCCTGAAACGGATTCTCAACACCATATTTTATCATGCAAACATCTTTTATTTTTTGATTTGAGCACTCAATTTTAGAACATGCATATTTTTCACACACAGTAGTATATTTTATATATCTTCTATAAGGTATATGCAAAATTTCATTACAATAATCACATTTAACATCAACTATTACATTACTACCTTTCGATAAATCTTCAATATTAACTTCAAATAGTTCTTTTGAATATTCAATATCATAGCCAAGATTTTTAAAATACTTAAAATTAATTGACCCGGATTTTATCCACACTTTTTTACTTAATAGCATAAACTTCTTTTTTATTTGTATATATAAAATTTTTATGTTCCTCCTAATCCTTTAATTGAAAATATTTTCAAAATTTTTTTATATGATTTTTAATATTATCTTTGTGACATATACAATTTAAAAAAATATGAAAAAATTATATATTTGGACAACAGAATATGATGTACTATTAGCATTAGCAGAAACATTAGAAGAAGCTAAAAAAGAATTATATTATGTTTACTCTGATACACTATGCGATAGCGGCAACGCTGGGAATATTGATGGATTTGACATTGGGGATCGTATGGAGGATATTTTAATTAAAGATCCAATAATTTTAGAATCTGGCGCAATGATTTTATATCACGCCAACGAATAATTTTTACAATCAAAACAAGACTAATATGAGCGACAAGAAAAAACGACTATTGAATTTATTTACATCGGATACTTCTTATAATTATCATCTAATTAGGACAGAAGAACCCAATGGACACCTTATTTATTTAATAAAAAATGGTTCCAAATTGAATTCTGACACATTGGAATTTTCACCAACTATAATTATAGAAGAATTGATTAAAGAATGCGCGGTAGAAATTGAAAAATTTGCACCGGCAATTTTCTTCACAAAAGAATTTGATACCAATATATTAAAAGAAAAACTTAACAATAAACTTTCAGAAGCGTCTAAATTTTCAAAGTTTATTGAAAAAATTAAAAATAAATATAGAATTTTAGAAGTGAAAGATGCTTTATTATATATGAAAGATCCAGAAGCTTACAAAGAAGCAGAAAAAGAAAAATATAAAGAGCATCAGAACGAACTTCTTGGTAAGATTATAGAACAAATGAAAGAACGAGAAAAGGAAAGGGAAGAATTCCTATTAAAATATGATAACGATTTAATTAAACTTTTAAAAGATTATTTTGAAAGTAAAGTTGAATATGAAAAAAGAGATTTTGACTTTGATTCAGAAATTAATAATGTTATCGGACATTTGATTGATCAAGAAACTTGGATTAAAGTTGACGATAAACCCTTTGTTTGTAAAATTAACATATCTTCGTTAGAGCAAGATCGAATGGATGTATTTTTGACGGATAATAACATTTCATATACTGCAACATTAAGATTTGAAAAAACTGTTCTTATTACAGAAAATGTGATAAAAGTTGACGAATCTCCAAAAATTATGACAGATTATGAAATTTTATCCAAACTATATGATATTGATATACTTTCAGTAAGTGAATGGGAATTTAAAAATAATGCCGAAAGGTTTGAATATGTGATCGACTATTTGGTTCCTATTTTCAAAGAAAAAAAAGAAAAAAAAGAAAAAGAATTTGTAGAAAACGTTCTTAAAGAGCAGATTGGTGATGAAGTTGGTGATGAAGAATTAAAATCTGATGAAGAAATTTCTAATTAAATTTTTTTTATAAAAAAATAAGTTATACTTTTATAATTCAAAATATTAACATAAAAAGCGAAAAAATGAGTTTCAAAACTTTCTTCATTCAGAATGAAGGTTCAGCAAAACAAGCCGAGCCTCAAAAAACAGTTTTTACAAAAACAAAAACATCAGAAACAACGTTTCCAACCGAAACAACGTTTCCAAGTGAAACAACATTTCCAAATGAAAATGAAACAATTTTTCCATCTAATGATATGAAATTTCCGGAAGCAAACGTTGTCACATCAAATATTCCTGATGTTAATAAATTTTTGGATAAAATCGTAGAAGTTTATGATAATGGCTTTGCAAAATTAAACCAGCCTGGTTATGACTTCTATGAATTCTTCAGATCTGTAAGTAAAGCTGGTATTGATAATCCACAAGTTTATCAAATGGCAATTGAAATGGCGCAAGCAATGGATAGCAATGTATCTAAACAATCATTGCTAAATCAAGCAGAATATTATATATCAGAACTCACCAAAGTTCATTCAGGATTCAGGTCTGATGGGCAAAACAAAATTTCCGACTTAACTAGCAAAAAAAATTCTGAAACGAATACATTAAGTTCAGATATCAATTCCTTAGAAAAGCAATTAAAATCCATTCAATCACAAATTGCAAGTAAAAAACAATCTCTCTCTGAAATTGACAAAAAATATCTTCCAAATATTAATGAAATATCTGCAAAACTATCAGCCAATGATATAGTAAAAGATAGATTAATATCGAATATCAATAAAGTAAAATCAAATATCTCAAACAATTTAAAATAAAAATTATGACAAATGTAGAAAACAATGTTCGCAATTTACCGATTTTTAAACACTTCAATGATAGTGAAATTTCGGCAAAAGTAGATTCGTTCCGAAAGGGTGAAAAATCCTTGTATTGGTTCATTAAATTAGGCGTATTAATTGCCGCTTGCTATGCAGTATGGACCTATGTTATCCCGCCTGTTATGAAAGCGCTTGGTGAATATTTTGCTATAGCAGCAGTAGGTATTGCAATTATTGGCACAATTATCGCACTTCCTGTAATTCTCAAAGGTTTGAGAGCATTCACCAGATTTCTTCATAAGAGCCTTATTAAATATGATCCTTTTGCAGAATTATACAGGCAAAAAGGCTTGATGATTCAAAATCAGCAGACTTTCCGTATAGCCAAAGGTAAAATATCAGAATTAAAAAATGATATGGAAATAGAAGCTGATAAGAATGAAAAAGATGCTAAATCTTTACAAGCAACTATTCTGAGATTAGATGCTAAAGCTAAAACTTTAAAAACTCAGATGGATAATATGGTCAAGACTGGCGGTGTATCTGCAAAAGGGACTGATGAATATGTAAATGCAAACTCGGATCTATTGAAAGTAGTATCTGAAAGTCAGCGAGTTTCATATCAATTAGAACAAGCTAAGGATTTTGTTCAGAAATATGGAGCAAGAGGGGCAATTATGAAAAAATTTGGTCAGAAATTGACAATGGTCGAAACCTCTATGGATATTAAAGTTTTAGACTTTGATGCAACAATTGAAATTTTAAAGAAAGATTATGAATTTGCAGAAAAATCTAAAAACGCAACAGAGGCCGCAAAATCAGCGATGCTATTTACTAAGGGTTGGGAATTGGAATATGCTATTGATGTAGTAACAAACACTATATCTTCTGATATTGCAATCACTTCTGGCAATTTGAAAGATATTGATTCCTTAACCAAAAATTACGCGATTGATAGTGACGAATTATATGCTAATCTTGATACATTAGCTAATAACATAAGAATTGGTAATGAAATAATACCTGATGCTAAAAAATATGATAATCCTGATTATCAACTTACACAGGGCGATGAAATTAAAAGTGGTGGATTTGAAAATATATTTTAACAAAAAAAATAATCGATAATAATTTAAAAATTAAACAAAATGGGAAAAATTTTAAGAATCAAGAACTTTACCACGCAATTCGAAGCAATTATAGTTGGTATAGTATTAGTAGTAATCTTGGGCGGAGTCTATTGGTTTGCCCCAGGATTAAGAGTAGACAAATCTAAACAATTATCAGGATTGTCAATTGACAAAAACAGGCTTGATAATAGAACAACAAGCGCAATGCTTCCTTTACCTTCAGAAAAGGTATCAACAAGTGTAGCAAATCAACCATTGATTCGTATAGCAGAATATGCTTGGAACTGTAATAGTGGTATGATTTCAGCCAATGGTGGACCAAGAACCACGAAAGGCTCATTAATGGAGGCATCTAATATTAATTTAGAAATCGTAAGATTAGACGGTGTATCTGATTTGCGAAATATGCAACTTAAATTCGTTGAAGAATTTGCATCGGGAAAAGAATACCCAACATCAGAAAAATCAGCATTTGCTGTATCAATTATGGGTGATGGTGTAGCTTTCTACGAAGCAACTACTCAGCAATCACTGAATGATAAATTTGGAATAGGAAAATATCACGTACAAGGAATAGGTGCTATTGGTATGTCAGATGGAGAAGATAAAGTTATTGGACCTGCTGAATGGAAGACAAATCCTCAACTTATGAGAGGTAGCTTAATTTCGTCTGTTGTTGGTGACGGAGACTGGGTTGTTGCGGTGAATTTTGCATTCGCGAATAATATTCCGGTGAACCCTGATGTTAAGACATATGATGCAAATGCTATTAACTTTACACCTTCTGAGAATGACGATTATATTAACTCGGTAAAAGAACTTATAAAGTCTCAAACAACAGGATTTACTATACCATTGAAAGAAGTTGTTAACGGTAAATTAACAGGAAAAACTATAAATATGAAAATTACTGGCGCAACTACTTGGACTCCTGGTGATAAAATTGCATTTGATGCACTGATAGGTTATACTGATGTGATTTCAACAAAAGAATTTTCAAATCAGATGGCTACAACTCTTGTTGTTGTAAAAGAGTGGGCATTACAGCACGAAAAAATTGTTACCGCAATATTAAAAAATTCTTATATAATTTGTAATCAACTTAAACAGTATGATGATTGGGCAGTTTTTGCTTCAAAAGCAGTGTGTAAAACCTATAATTTAGAAACACCTAAATATTGGTATGATATGTTCAAAGGAATTCATGTAACAAGGGAAACCGCCCCTGTATTGGGATTAAAATGGACTGGTGTAGATTATAATATTGGTGGTTCTAGAGTTTTGAATTATGCAGATGCAATGCAATATTATGGTATTACTGATGGTGTAAATCGTTATAAAGCCGTATATGACCAAATATCTAAATATTTAACAGAATTGAATCCCTGTGGTTTTAATGAATCTGTTAAGGGTGGTATTGTTCCTTATGACGACGCTGTAAATCTTTATTTCTTAAAATCTATTAACGATATTGATGC
>Ga0209777_10003830_pt1 | contig 18241 bp, 29 predicted proteins | sample FrelakmetHBP12HB_FD_187147 | JGI IMG/M metagenome (GOLD analysis project Ga0209777, IMG submission 187147) | Freshwater lake sediment microbial communities from the University of Notre Dame, USA, for methane emissions studies -HBP12 HB (SPAdes)... | ecosystem: Environmental > Aquatic >...
CCCTTTGATGTTACAAAAGTCGAAGTGCTAATCGTTGGCGGCGGCGGGCTTGGTGGTGGCGCCGGTGGAGCTGGAGGCGGCGGTCAGGGGGACGACGGAGACGCGAATACTGGCGGCGGTGGTGGCGGAGGTCTAATTTTATCAACAGGAGGCATCGGTGGGTCAGGAATAATTATTATTAAATATGCTCCTATCCCGCAGATCCACTTCGCAGGAGTAGCGGCTAGGTTTGGCTAGTGAGCGAGGAGGGTAAACTAGATGAAAACTCACTATTTAGGGAAAATCGGAATCGTGTGTGGTCTTAAAAGGGTTAGAATATCATATAGGTCCTGATCCCAAAACAGTTACTTGTGAAACTTGTAAAAAACATATCAAAAGGTGGTCCATAGGTAAGGAGATGATATGAAAAAGTTCAAGTATTATCTGCTAATAGGGGGGCTCCTAATCCTTTTTGCGGCGGTCGTTCTTCTAATAATCAGCAGAGGTGAAGGCGATATTATTAACTCTGACGCTATTGGCGGGGTAACAGTGAGTATTAATGCTACCGAGGTGGGCCCAGACACCAATTTCGTCGTCAGGGTTAACATTACCAGCGTAACGAATTTCGATGCCTGTAACTATGACATCACCTATGATCCCTCTGTCCTTGCGGTGACAAATGTTACCAGCGGCCTTATAGGCGCTACCACCGTCCCCATCGATATGTGGGGTGAGATTGTTCCGGGCAGATTAAGGGTCATAGAGAACATCCCCGGAGTTTCTGGAGCGATCGGCTCAGGATATTTAGCGGAGGTACGCTTCCATGTTGTTGGCACTTATGGGAGCAACAGCACCGTCGCCTTTTCCAATGGGATAATCAGCACTAGTTCCGCAACTGAGATCATAGCTACTTGGATGGGAAGCTCAGTAACCGTTTACGCCGTACTGGCAGCAGGTTTCTCTGCCAGCCCAATTGAGGGAATTGCCGGATTCACACAGTTTACTTTCACGGATACTACCGCTGGAGATATGAAGCCCTACACTTATCGGTGGGACTTCGATAACAACGGGATAGTGGATAGCACTACGGCAAACCCGACACACACATATACAAGTGCTGGAACCTACACCGTCTCCCTCACTGTGACTGCAACGGGAGGTTCTACTGACGTTGAAACCAAGACCACTTATATTAAAATCTACAAGCAGGGCGATTCTAACAATGACGGTAAAATCAACTGCATAGATATCACCAAAACAGAAAGAATCATAGTTCAACTGGACACTACGAACCCGGGGGCTGATGCTAACCTAGATAACAGCATAAACTCCCTTGATGTAACCAAGACGGAGTTACTTATACTTTCCAATTAGTTTAAGAACGGCGAGGAGTAAAACATGAAAGTAGCTATCGGTATCCCGCACCGTAGCGAGTGCGACTATCGTGAGTGGCGGGAATGGTTCCGTAATAAACTACAGGTCCCTCCGGACACTATATTGCTGGAACGCAGGGGGGAAGCACTCTGCACGATGCGCAACGGACTGGCGGAGCAGGCGTTAATGGCAGGAGCCGAGTGGCTCTTTTTTGTTGACGACGATGTTATCGGACCACTTAAACCTGATGGGACCGACGCCCCCGGGCTGATCACCCTGCTGGCCGTAGCAGAGCATTTTAACCATAAGTTCGTAAGTGGGTTGTATTGGGCAAAGAAAAATCAAGCCCAGAAATGTCTGGCAGCGTGGAGGAAAGTTGGGCAGCAGCCTACGGGAAACGAGGCGTGGGCGAAAAAGAATTTTGCCTATGCCGCAATTAATAACAATCAGCCCGGGCGCTATGTCATGGTAGACGCTATCGGATTGGGGTTCGCGCTGATACACCGCAGTATGTTCGAGCAGTTGCCGAGGCCGTGGTTCGTCTGGAATGTAGGCTGCGTCAGCGAGGACTTCTACTTCTGCGAGCAGGCTGCAGAGAAGCTCAAAATTGCTCCACTCGTAGACATGGAGATGAAGTGCTCCCATATCGGTATATACAAAGTTCTCCCCGATGGTAGCTTTGAATTACTGCAAATGTGATTTGACGCTAGCGAAAGAAGTCGATACAATAAGAATAGCCTAGTATCGAGGAGACCCGATGCTTGAAAATTTCCATGGAGACACGGGCCCCAAAGGAGATACCGGAGACACTGGTCCTAAAGGAGACACTGGTCCCAGAGGAGACACCGGTCCCAAAGGCCTCACTGGTAAGACAGATATTTCCAGAAAAGAATTCGATGGATTATGCCAGAGGGTGGATAATCATCTAGATCACGTAGACAAAGAGATTTCCGGTATCAACACGCGCCTATCTAAAATGGAGGGCGGTTTGGCGACTTTAAAGTGGATGATAGGCATTGGGTTGACGGCGATTGGGGTAGCGATCGCTATAGTAGGCTCATTTGGAGGTAAGTAAACATGGACGATAAAACTAAGAAAGTCGCCATTGTTGTAGGAGGCGGACTCGCGCTTTTAGGGCTCGGGTATGGCATCTACAAAGCTACCAAGGGCGGCGGCGGTGGCGGCACACACACTTGTCCGACTGGACAGCATTGGGATGGGGCAGCTTGTGTTGATGATAGCGTGCACACTTGTCCGACTGGACAGCATTGGGATGGGGCAGCTTGTGTTGATGATAGCGTGCATACTTGTCCGACTGGACAGCATTGGGATGGGGCAGCTTGTGTTGATGATAGCGTGCATACTTGTCCGACTGGGCAGCATTGGGACGGTAGCGCCTGTGTTGAAAATGGCGCCGGAACAATAGACTTCACTGTATCAAATGCTGGGCTCGTCTATACTTTTTCTCCAAATGTTAGCCAGAGCGGTTTAACTGCACCCCTTGTGTGTCACTGGGAATTTGGCGACGGACATATGCTAACCTCAAACGCCAATGCAAATATCAAGTATACGTATCCGAATGCTGATTCCTATGACGTTACTCTTACTGTAACGGATTCTCTGGGAGTATCCTTAAGTGTAACGCATACCATTGGTGCAGATGATGGAGTAGGACAATATTACACTCAATATACCTTGCCAACCACTACATTGACTGACGAACAGGCCACAGCTATATTGACAAAAGGTCTGTTATTGAACACCGAGAATGCTGGAGAACCGGTTCTTGTGAGTTATATACCACCGCATACTAGGTCTTGGGTGGAGTATGGTACTGGTATCGTAAGATGGAACCCTAATGGTGAAAGATGGTATGGTAGTGTGGCACATCCACGAGTCGACCAAGTAGGTGGTTCTCTTTTTATAATTTCCAATGCAGTTTATGTAGGTTGGATACAATGGTACATAGCAAAATATGGCAAAGATATGGTAATACTAAATCCATTCTTCCTAGATTTATGGTTATGCGAGGGTGGTGACCCATCAACATACAACGGAGGAGAGCTCGTAGATTTAACGGTAGATAACCCTGTACTTGATTTACAGAAACAACAGACAGCATGCACGGCGTCAAGGGGACACTGGGATTATACAACAATGTCTTGCAAGTCGACATAGTTCAATAGTGAAGGAGGGCTCTATGGCAACAACAGTAATAGGTGGTGCTATCGGCAATAGTTGCATCGAAAAGGAATTGAAGGGTTTGATGGGAGACATGTCGGCCAAAGACCCTACATTTATCATGAAATTCATCGACATGATGATTCCCGACTGCGTAGATGCGCCGGCGGCCGCAGCGAAAGCTGCATCCACTCGCACTATGCCTAGCCAATGGGGAGCCAAGGTCACCTATATCGGGCCCACCGGCGCCAAGCAGGAGTTCGATTCCCCGTCTGCTGTCCTGAAGGCGCTCAACATCTCCACTTCCGGCATACAATGCGACCCCACAGGCAAGAGCTGTCGCTCGAATAGCCAGATAGAGTCGCTTACCATCAAGGGCTTCACCGTCTGGGGCAACGGGGAAGGATCGAGCCCAGTCAAGGGAGTCTCCAAACACCTGACCGTCATTCATCCCGAATACGTCGCAAAGCTGGCCAAAGAGAAGGAATAACCCCATGGCCGGATGCATCGATAGAGAGACCGTAGAATTCCTCAAGACCCTGCTCGAGATGATAGAAGATGCAGGGCCCTCGGGTGTGCAGGAGATCTGCTCACGCGGCAATTCCGAGTGCAACGTCGACGAAACCAACTTCCAGTCGCAGATCAATAAAGCTAAGGCTGCGATAGAAAGTCTGGTGTGCTAAGCCATGATAAAGACGGAATGCTACCTAAATTTAATGTATAAATTGGAAGCTATCCAGCACTTAGAAAGAGACCTCGAAGGGGAGCGCAACGCCGTTTCGGATTACCAAGACCACAGGGAGTTTTTGGAAGTGCTGCTAGGTGGTGCTGGAAAACTTGACGACAGCAAGATAATGGCTTATATAGCCAAGCTCTCTGAGATAGAATCCGAGGAAAAACACCACGGTGAGGAACTTACGGAACTACTCGAAACCGAGTTCTTCAATACCTCAAAGGCACTTGAGGACTTTGTCAGCTGCGAATGTTCGACAGGACGAGAGCAGGCCAAGGTTCGCCCCGCCGTTAAAACAAAGTGTGCATGGTGCAATGACAAGGGACACTGGCTGTCCGATGAGTCTCTTGAAAAAATCAGCCACGGGCTCTGTAAAGACTGCGCTGCAAAGATGGCGCCCGACGTAGAGAAAATTTAAAGGTAATCTATGCCCGATAAATGCATCAGTGATCCTGCGCGTACCTCAATCATAGCGGCTATCAGCCGTCTGGAGACGTGCCCTCAAGCCTCTGGCCCCGTTATCACGCGTATGCGGTATGGAGAGGCCATATTAGATATTCAGGGTATTCCTAAGCGGAAATTCAGGTCGCTACATGCCTTGGCAACGCAGTTCCCGGGCGGCATCTTCCGAGATACTAAGGAAAAAGAGGGCCCGCTCAAATACGAGGGCCAAGACACTGCGGTAGAAGTCTTCGAAAAAGCTCGCTTCGTTACAGCTAAAGAGCTGGAACGGAAGGCATGGGCTGATAAAGACATCCAAAAGTTCTGCGACACTTATGGCTGCGGAGAGCCCTTCAGCCATATTTATACCGTGACAAAAGAAGAGCGCAAGGGTGTTCAGGTAGTCATCGTCTCCAACGAACGCCCCAACCCCGAATACGCTCCACCAAAACCCAAAAAAGCCAAGAAATAGTCTTGACAAAGTCCGCCTCAACGGTTTACTATTGTCTTTACAACAGTCAAGCAAGGGGTATTCGAAATGCGCATTATTCGGCAGTACATTGAGGTCGTAATAACGTGGATTTTGCATATCAGCCACGAAGTCAAACAGCTTCTGTGGCCTGACTAGGTAGCGGATTGCGGGATAGAGCAGTCTACCAAAATTGAGGCGAGGCGAGAAGTATGGCCCTTGATGCAATGCAGGACCCCAAGCAATACATTACGAAAGATCAAGCCCTTGCGGCTATTGCTGCGACAAAGAACCAACGTGACGAATTATTGCTGAGTTTGCTATGGTACACTGGCGCCCGAGTAACCGAACTTCTCCAGATCCCCGTCAGTAGGATTAATTTTGAGGAGAGCTGCGTCACGATAAAGTCGCTCAAGAAACGCGGCGAGGACCATTACCGATCGATTCCTGTCCCCGATTCTATCATGCAGAAGATATTTTCCTTTATAAAAGACGGTGGCACCCTGAAAGGACCGTACCTATTTACATACGATGGTAAACAGCCCCTGAGTCGTCAGAGTGCATGGGCTATCGTCCGGGACGCCTGCGTTGATGCCGGCGTTACGCGCTTTGGCGATAAAAAGATATCCAAGCGAGGGTTCGGCCCTCATCCCCACGTCTTCCGGCATGGCTTTGCAATGAACTGGATCAAGAGCGGCGGAAGAGCGGAACAACTCCAGCAGATCCTCGGACACGCAAACTACGAGACCACGCGCTCGTATCAAAGGTTCACACCAAAGGATTTACAGGAAGAGTATAAGAAGGTATTTAAATAGACCACTGGACAAACCACTGGACAAACTGGACAAGTTGATAAGGAGTGATATGGCGAAAGCAACGAGAAAAGAGTGGACAAAGACGATGGCCGTGCTTCGGCTCAAGGACATCGAGAAGGCGCTGGCTGACGTAGAAGAGCTGGCGCAGAGGGGCGGCAAGATGCCATGCGCCCTACGCACCAAATTAAAGAATCGGCTAAAGGGAATATCAGATCTAATCAAAGATTTTCAGGAGTGGCAACCATGCTTAAGTGCGGAGACTGTACGTTCTTTAAAGAGCCCGAGACAGGCACATGTGGGTGTAGCCATCCAGAAAACTATAACAAAGCGGAAACGCCCGGCCCGTCGTTCTCGATAACACAAGCATACGAGCAAGAGTGCCGATATGGCTATTTGGATATCTGGGCTGCGCGCGGCGCTGCGAAATTGGTAAGTATTCAAAAGGCACCAGAGAAGCACCCAGACCGAACGACAACCACGGGATTATTCAGCCAAATTGGGTTGTACGCTGCCGCCTTTGGCGTAGGCTTAGGAGTAAGCAAAATACTGAAGAAGTAGGGGCTATGGAGGAAACATGCGAATAGGACAATTAATGGATAAGCAAGGTGAGGGGTACACTCTTTTAATAGAGCCCGCTGATGTTGGTAAAACTATTTATGTACGCCGTCGGTATAACGCACATACGCCGAAACGAAGAATGCGCCTATACCGATATATTGACAATGAGATGGACACCCTTGCCGATAACTATGCCCGCTGGTGGGAGAAACATATATCAACGGATTATGAAAGGGAATATTGGGCGTACAATAGCGTGATACGGCTATTGCAATGGATCCAAGGCCGCGTTCGGGTTGAGTTTCCCGAATTAGAACTGCGGTTTTAACGAGCAGATTTATGGATATAGTAGAAGAAATCAAGAGCAGAATATCAATCGTAGATTTGGTCTCTCGATATGTGGAGCTGAAGCCGTCCGGCCACACGATGAAAGCCTGCTGCCCGTTCCACAGCGAGAAGACGCCATCGTTCCACGTCTTCCCGGATAAGGGTACGTGGCACTGTTTCGGCGGATGCGCTGCTCCATCCGGCGGAGACATCTTCACGTTTATGGAGAAAATCAAGGGCGGCATCGATTTTAAGGAAGCAATCCGCCTTTTAGCTGATATCGCAAATATTCCGATACCCGACAAGAAACAGAGTCGGGAAGTCGATACCCTCTACGAAATCAATACGGTCGTAGCCAGATGCTATGTTGAGAACCTGAAGGGAGCGCCGCTGGAGTACATGTACGGCCGCGGCTTCAGCCAAGAAACGCTATCCCGTTTCCAGATAGGACTATCCCCCGCCGAAAACGACAGGCTCTACAAATACCTGTTGCGGCAGGGTTACAAGACCGACGATATCTTAAAGGCCGGCGTCGCCATCAGGGGAGAGAAACAGAAGGACGTCAAAGACCTCTTCTACAATCGGATTATCTTTCCTATCAGAAATGAGGGCGGCCATATCATAGGCTTTGCAGGAAGAGCCCTTGACGCTAAGAGCAAGACCAAATATATCAACACGCCGCAAACCCTAATCTTCAGCAAAAAGAGCGTTCTCTGGGGTATCGATATGGCAAAGACGGCGATTCGCAAAGAAAAGTGCCTTGTTTTGGTAGAGGGGTATACAGATGTCATGATGGCCCATCAACACGGCTTCTGCAACACCGTAGGGCTGTGCGGCAGCAGCATCACGCCGGAGCACATGATAATAATAAAGAAATACGCTCAGAACATCCTGCTGGCGCTCGACCCCGACGCCGCCGGGGAACAGGCCACGCTGCGCGGCATCAAGATTGCCCGCAATGTCTTCAACGGGCACGCAGCGTCACCAGAGTTTCTTGACGGAGATCCGACGCCGCGGGGCGACATTAAGATAATAGAACTGCCCGATGGCAAAGACCCAGACGTATGCATCAATTCAAGTCCGGCGGAGTGGCAACTGCGTATTACTATGGCCAAGCCCGTTCTGGATTACCTATTTGACGCTGTCCTCTCGCGCTTAGATTTGACCCGGGAAGTGGGCCGCGCCAGCGCCGCAGAACAGCTCATACCTATCATCCGAGACGTAAACGACCTAATAGAACAGGACCTGTACATGGAGAAGCTCAGCAAGATGATCGGCGTTGCGCCAGCGGTATTACGCGCAGCAAATTATGAAGGGCGGGTAAAGAGAGTCCGCAAAGTCGAGACTTCTGCTAATGTAGGTAACGCTGAGGAATATTGCCTTGCGGTCATCCTTAAATACGGAAATACAAGCGACATGTCAGGGCTGGCAGAAACTTTAACTCCCGACCATTTCGCAAAATTAGAAAATAGGGAAGTTTTCATAATCTGGAGAGCGGGCGGATACCCTGAAGAAGCGCACCTACAGCGGCACTACGACGCTTTACTGTCGCAACAAATTTTCGTCGCCGGCGCCGGGACTTTGTCCGACTGCATTAAGTTTCTGGAGAAGGAGCGGGTAACGCGGCAGAGGGACATGCTCGGGACCATGCTACGCGATACTCTTGACGTTGAAGAGCGGATGTGGTTTTTAGGGCAACTGGATGAATTAAGAGAGGTGACAAATGCGAATAATGGGATTTCAAAAACAGTGGATCAACCATATGTGGAGTAAAATTGTGGAAAGGTGGAAGATTTGTTTGGGCGTCGTAGTTGCATTGTGCATAATTTGCCCTCTTCTGGTTCCTATATTTGGCGTAGTTTTGCTTGGGGTTGGAATATATGGGCATAACAAAGCTAATAGCTCAATGATTATATTGATGACATTGACGGGTACTATATTTATGCTCTTGACGATATTCTATATCGTACTCATGTGCACGACTAACTATGGAATATTTGGAGTCTTTTCATCAGTTCCATAGTTCGTTAGAAAGGAGAAGAAGAGAATGATTGAAACAGGTTCATGGTAAAGGATTGCTAAAAGGAGGAAAGGAAATGAAAAAATATCTTCTGACAATCGCAGTTGTAGTGTTGATGGCTTTTACTTTGATTGCCACAACTCCAGCATTAGCTGCAGGACCTTCTTCTGCACCAACTACGCAGCAACTTATTGCACAATTGAAAAATACCCATACAGCATCTGAAGGATATGCTCTCTGGAACAGCTTTACAGCTGCGCAGAGAGCAGCTGTAGGAGCTCTAGTTTCTCCGACAAGTGCCACTGTTACTTTGTCTAAGACCTCCTCATCAGGTGCTGTCTCTCAAATGACATCGGGTACTGTCGCTCCAATGACATCAGGTGTCGTTCCCCTGACAATTGGTGAGTATTCCTATACACTTACGATTACCTGCCGCGATGCGGTTGGTCTGCTGTGGACGTTTAGCGTTTGGGAAGACATCCAGTACGATGGTGTCCACATCTTGGCTGCGTCTCAACCACTGCTTACTGGAAGAATTTACAGGACGTTGCCAGTATGCCACACTTATGTTGGTGGGTGGTATACAGCGTATTATTTCCTAGGCAAAATGCAATATAAAGTAAATGCCAATGCTGATTTTGCATTTGGAATCCCAACCCCGTGGGGAATGATAGTAGTCGGGCATAAGTATCCGTGGATGAATATAACGTATTTGCCGCGTTATGCTGCCCCAACTTGGACTTGGGGAATTGGCGATAAGACTGGCCCATCAATCCTTATGCTCCGTAGGAAGTTTCCCTCCCACGGAGCAAAGGTCTATCCATTTTGTTATGAGGTGCGATATCATGACTAGAGCAATTTACGAAACCCAAGGAAAGGCCCGAGAATATTGTGAGCTGGCCTGCAACCTTTACAACGGTTGTGGGCACGGCTGCGTTTACTGCTACAACCGAGTCCTCTGCGGCAAATGGGGGCATCCTGACTTTGACAACCCCCAGCCCAGAGATGGGATACTCGAATCTTTGGAACGTGATGCGTGGCGTCGGCAGCATGGCGGCGAGACGCGACCTGTATTCCTTTGCTTCACCTGCGATCCATATCAGCCGCTCAACACCGAGCACCAGTTAACGAGGAAAGCTATCCAGATTCTACATAAATACGAGTTGCCAGTTATGATTTTAACCAAAGGCGGTAGTCGTGCCGAGCGGGATTTTGACTTACTAACCGAGAAAGACTGGTTCGGAGTCACGCTAACCTTTTCTGAGACCTTCGACTCCATGAAATGGGAGCCCCGCGCAGAATTACCGAATGATCGGATAGCTTCATTACGAGAAGCTTCCCATATGGCTGGAATCAAGACTTGGGTTAGCTTGGAGCCAATCATCGACCCAGACCAAACTATCGCCTTAATAGGCGCTACGGCGGCCTATGTTGACCATTATAAGTTCGGCAAGCTCAATCATGATATCAATTTAACAGTAGACTGGAAAACGGCAATACCGAAGATTAAGCGGGAGCTAGACCGATACGATTGCAACTATTACATCAAGACGGGCACGGCCAAATATTTAAAGGAGCGACCATGAAGCGAATAGCGAGGCCATCGCCATCCGCAGCTTGGGTTTCCTACATGCGAGCTTGTCAAGCCGCATGGGCTACCTATACGGAGGCCTGTGACGCTGCATGGAAAAAGTATATGGAGCGAAGGCATGGCTAAAAATCTATTGCCGTCACGGCGCGGGCCGGGTCGAAGCGCACAGAGAATAAAGCCGGGAGAAGTAATACGCGGCAAGTTGGTGTCCGAGGCAAAAGGAGCCTCTATCGGCGACTGCCATCGCTTGTACACCAAACTGAAGCTGGAGGACTGGCAGAACCAACAGAAACTGAGGCTAGCCAACCTAGAAGCGCATATCCTAAAAGAGATCGAGCGAGAGGTCGAGCGAGAGGTCGAGGAAGAGTTGAAGAAGCGTCGGTATCAAAATCTCACAGCTAAAGATTTACTTAAGGAAAAATCATCTCGGATATCATCTCAGATACACACCCGCTACGTAGATGTTCTTAAAGAACGTGCCTCTCAGGTTCATCCACGTAGTCCCCATAGGCGGGCGTCCTTTCTGGTACGTAAAGAGAAGGCCATCGCCAAAATTATGGCACGCAAGCGAGCTCCGGGCAATACCACCTACGAGAACTTCAGTAAATTCTTTCACCTACTCAAACAAGCAGGCTACGTCGCTCCTATCACAGAAAGGGATTTCATAACAGGTAAGGTCACCAAAAAACACGAGGACCCCAAGGAATACAAATCCGTTTCTCTCGCCAAGGGGCAGGTCGAGCCGCCCGTAATTTATCAGATTACGGATCTCGGACAGAGCACGCTGGATTGGAACAATCCAAGAAAGGGAATCGTATGAAACATACTATTGCAGACTATTGGGCTTTAACGCCGTCCGAAAGATTACTTATTGCCTTATTTGGCATGCCAAAGGAAGAGAAGCACTGGCTTTCACACGAAGGGGAACTGGCCCTTGCTAAGGTACTCCTCGATTGGAATAGCAACTTGAGCTTGAGCCGGCCATCAATGCGTGAAAAGGGACTGAGGGTTATTCTCCTGAGATTTGGGTTTGAGCCCCGCGCAGACGGCCAACTTCGTGGCCGAACACGTAGAGAAGTTGGAGAATATTTTGGTGTTACATCGGAGAGAATCCGGCAGCTAGAATGTAAGGCACTACGCTGCTTGCGGCATCCTAAGTATAGTGATAGATTAAAGCCTTATCTGGAAGGATACAAGCTATTGCCGCATTGCACAAATGATGAAGCATATGAGATTTGCTTACGAACACCGAGCGTCGAAAACTGTAAGGGTTGTCCATCATGGAAATAGAGCGACTGGTTCCCTTTAAAGTAGAAATTGTACGGCCGCCAGACACTATGCGAGAACACTGTCCGCCAACCGTCTGGCCGAAGATTTGCGATCTGGATTATGCAGCGCACGCCGGACCATGGACGGCGGTCGGCGTCGCCAATAGCGAGACTTATGGCGCCCATTTCCTTCTGGTGCAACCCGGACGCATGCCGGAGTACATCCCGCGTCTCGCGTGTCGAGTGCTTTCAGTTGAAGGCGGCGTCCACCTATGCCCAATTTGTAATGGAGCTGGAGACTTACAATGCCCGCTACCGGAAGGTTTGACGGGCGGCAACCCTTGGCGCAAGGAATGTTATGGATGTAAAGGCCTCGGGTGGATTCAGATTTAGCGAAATGGACGGACGACTTTCTTAAGGACGTGATGAGCTGTATGCTCGTCAAGTCTCTCGTTCAGCGCATGGGTTACGTCTGCGAGCCACTGGACGACTTCGTAGAGCTGACCGTATTCCCTGCGCCGGTAGAGCATAAGGGCCACGTCTATTTCCCTGAGTTTGAGTTCTCGGTGCTGAATATGATGACTAAATTCGAGCATCTGTCTACCATATCGTGGGCGGAGTCCCATCTCAGTATAGAAGGACAGTACGCCGGACGCATCGTCTGGTTTAAGTTTTACCCGAGAGAACCGAAGCAAACGCTCGGTAAACTTATCATAAATCTGAATTGAGGTGAGTATGGCAAAAGCAAAAGAGTGGATAGAACATCTATTATCCTGCGGCGGGTGCACATTTCTAAGGGAGTCTCAAGATGGGCTGGGCGGACTGATGCACCCCGAGAAAGATACACCTCAGACTACATCTTATCCTTCTAAATATCGCAAGTACGAAGACGATTGTCGCCACGGCTTTACCGATATCTGGGCGGCTCGCGGCTCGGCGCGTCTGATCTGGAACCAAACGCGCACAGAGGGAGAGCACATTATGCCTTCTCCTATACAGATAGGGCAACTGCTAGATACGGTAAAACAAATTACCGCGCAGAAACCCGTGATTAACCCCGTGATTAACAGTGGCTCGAGCAGTGGCTCGAGAGGTGCTTGTGGTGTTTGATCGAGGGCATCTGTCTTATAGCTCGATACATACGCTGGCTATCTGCGGGCGTCGTTTCAAGTTCCAGTACATAGAGCACCGCCCGGGAGTCCTGACTTCGCGCCTTGTTGGCGGGCTGACCTATCATAATACACTGGCGCTCGCCCTCAATCACAAGCGGCTCGGCCTACCGCTGGACCATACGGAGATTGCAGATGCCTTCAACGACTTCTGGCAGCACGAAATCAGGGATAAGGTCATCCACGATGAAGACGGCGTGCCCCAAGTCGAAGCTACAACCGTAGATTGGGGCGAAGATGATCCGGAACAGTTGTTTAAAAACGGTATGCGCCTCGCTCAGAAATACAACCATCTCTGGATTCCCAAAATGGCTCCTGTAGAGGTTGAACGCGAGCTAACAATCAAGGTTGAGGGGATACCTATTCCGATAACAGGGCGCCTCGATTTGGAACTAGCCGATAGGGTGGTCGACCACAAATTCAAGAAGCGAGCGTTCCGACAGGGCGATCTTGAAAAGGATTTGCAGAGCATGTTCTACGCCCTGCTTAAAGGGCCGCCGCTGACCATGGAGTACCATCAGGCGATAGAGCACATGGCTTGGGTAAATTTCCCACAGGACGCCGGTCTCGTACTAGCGACAGTAATACGGACACAGAGCGACGTGGATTGGTTAAATCAACTGCTAAGAGAATACTGGAAACAAATCGAGAACGAGATCTTTCCGCCGAACCCGACGGGCTTCCTATGTTCGATGGACTGGTGCCCATACTATATAAATTGTAAGATTGAGGAGTAGAAATGAACTGTCCTAAGTGTAAGCAATACGAACTATTGCCGGCGCGTACCCGGGAAGATAACCCGGCTGTTGACGGATTGAAATGCCCGCACTGCGCCAACTTATATCGTCTAAATAGTTCCAATCATATGGAGCTGATCGGAGCTCCAAAGCTCACGGATGCAGATCTTAAACCCGGAATCACACGCGAGGACTTCATTACTGTTCTAAAGACGACTACTCGCCCAATAGAAAAGCCCTTGCCAAAACCTAAGGAGGCACAGCCGTCTAAACAGAAACGCAAGTTTACCGAAGCAGACAAGGCTGCCATACGAGCTAAAGTAGCTGCGGGATTTACACCATCTCGTATATGCGAAGAGCTGAACTGCAAACCTTGGGCGGTATATTATTACGGAAGCGGGATCCCAAAACCTAGTTCAGCATTGAAAAGGGATAGCTCCCCATCCATGAGCCGTCGCCGCCCGCCAACCGTCTGGCCGACCGAGGAGAAGTTCGATATAACCGACGACAAGCTGCGAGAGGCGATAGAGCTGCACGAAAAATATCCAAAACATGATACCAAGGTTTTTACTCTGGTGATACGCATGGCAGAGAACGGGTTCATCGTTACGAATGCCGACGATGGTGTATATATCTACAGATTGGTATATGATCTAACCGAATACGTTAAAACATGGGCCATGTCTAGAAAGGAACTCAAATGAAGAAGCCCGCGGAGAAACCGATAGTTGTCAAATGTAAAGGAGGAGTCATGGAGAAGAAGAAATCCGTTGACAAAACCAAGCGGTCGAACCGAAAGTGCGAGCATTGTACGTGCTTCACGCCGCACGGGTTTCCCGTAGAAAAGGCTCAATTCGGGACGTGCCATCAAGTCGTGAAGGCTCCCGGCGGAGATCTGCACCTACGCCAAACTAAGAACTACTGGAACTGCTGCGAGAACTTTGCGTGGAAAGAGGACTTGTGAAGATCGTCGTAATAAACGAAAACAGCCCTGTGGGGCCGCGCAGCACGCCGAGCTATAACTTAGCCTGCGACCGCATCGCTCAGTACCACCGTAACCTCGGAGATGAAGTCCTGCAGGACCGCATCCTGAGACCGATGGACCTGCTGGACGCCGGCAAAGCCTACTTCTCCGTCTGTTTTACTTGGGACTTGCCGCAGGCGGTCGAGGACATCAATCAGGCGCGGAACTACTGCGAGGTAGAGGTCGGCGGGCCAGCAGCGACCGCCATGCCCGAATATATAATAGAAAAGACGGGTGTCCAGCCGCATGTAGGTCTGGACCCGCGCTTCGAAAATCTTCCCGGGACCTTTGGGGCCGGAGTAAGTTCGCGTGGCTGCCCCCGCTCGTGTGAATTTTGCCTTGTCCCTCGTTTGGAAGGCCGCAAACTCGTGCTCTACCCCGATTTCCCTGTCCCCGTGGGTGGTTTTACGGGTGTAGGCAACAACCCGTACATGATTGATAACAATATCCTCGCCACCCCGCAGGGACATCAAGAGATTGTTGTGCAGCGGCTGAAGAAGGTAAAGAACCTCGACATGAACTCGGGATTCGATTGCCGCATCTTCGTCAAAGATCCCGAGAAGGTTTGGAATCTATACCACCAACTCAAACTTGAGGCTTGGCGGATGGCATATGACGTAGAAGAGGAACGGGAGCCGCTCAAGATTTGCAGCGAGTTCTTGACCAGCAAAGGCATCGATTACAGGCACCAAATCATCTTCTGCTTGTGCGGCGGGCCCGGCCAGACCTTCGATATGTGCGTAGAGCGATTGCAATTCATCAAGGATCTCGGATGCTCACCGTATCCTATGCGCTACAGGCCGCTCGATGCGATACAGAAGCCTTACACCCCACCGGGATGGCGTGAGGGCGATTTGGAGCTGCTCTACAATTACTTCGCCGTTCCTTACATCTGGCGCAAGACAAGCTGGAAGCAATTTAAGGCGAACTACCGCTATACCCATCAACCCGATGACCAGACGGGTTTTAGCTCTGAAGCTCGCCTTATGGAACAAGGTAGGTTTTAATGAGTGAAATGCTGAGGACGAACCATGTTTAAGATAGGCGATGAGGTCATGGACCGGGCGGGGAAATACTATACGGTTATGGGCGTAGGTTTCGGGTCATATGAGCTCATGACAGAAGACGGGCAAATGAGGAATGGCATGCTCAACGAATGGCTGGCTAAATATAATCCTGCATCCGCTGAAAATCTCGCTGATATTGCCGCAAGTATTACCAGAATTGAGGGCCTCGTTGATCAGATAAAGAACTCACAAACACAAATCTTCGAAAGGGCCCGCCGTAAATGAGGAAAATAAGCAGCACCGAATATGAAACGCCTCAGCCATTCTTCGATGCCCTCGACCGGGAGTTTCACTTCACGCTTGATGCGTGCGCCAGTGTCGAGAACGCCAATATCCGTTATAAGAACTTGACTTATCCCCCCATTCCCGACACAATATAGGCATGCGGATCACCAATCTCCACAGCCGTGAGTATACCCAATTCACCGAGAAGATTTGGCCCGGAGATATCGGCGCGGTTGTCCAGACTGGCCTCGTACAAAAGCTGGCCACAAAGCTCATCCTGCCCCCTACGGAATTCTTCCATTTCTTTTTAGTTGCAGACTACGCTCCTGTAGAAAACGATTTTGCTATTCTTGAGAGCATCCCCAGCCACGGCGTTGCCGTCGGACGACTGTCGTGGTATCTTACCGATACGGTCGCTATCTTCAGGCCGGCGGCGGACGAAGTCGCACGCACGACGCTACTCACTCCGAAAGAACTTGGCCAGCGCGCGGTCTGGCAGGCGACCTCATACGGCCGCTACCACTACGATTACCGAATCTGCGTCAGTATCACCTACAGGACAATAACCAAGTGCTTCGACAACTGGCGGCACGGCATGGGCTTCAACGCCAATTATATCGATTACCCGCTATCGAAGGATAAAGCTGTCATCTGCAGCAAGCTCGTAGACGAAGCCTATTACGATCTCTTCCCCGTATTTGACCGCAGGTACGAAGTGCTGCCTGCGAATTTCTTGCAGCAGTATCTAGATGGGATGCTCGATCATGTCTGCGGATGGACAGGAAAGTAGAATGGCGACACTTTGTCCCGTATGCGGTAAGAAATTTGAGGATTCCGGAGCGGTCACCGCTTGGGAAATGATGTATCGGCATCAGCTCGCAACCCACGAGAAGCCTATCCGCACACGCTCCAAGGCATCCGACCCAGCGCCGATAATAGCATCGATAGAAGAGGCGGCAAAGATACTGCGGGCCCGCGGGGTCAAGATCGATCTGGTCAAGGAAATGCCGCACGCCGGAGACCAGAATTACTGGATGGAATTAGTTCACTTGCACGAGAAGCTCTGGAGCATGGTTTATGCCAATTACACCAAGACGAAGGCGTGCAAGGTAGTAAAGATACACGACGACGGAGACGCGACACTGAATTGCGGCGGCATAGAGCATGTCGCAACTACGGAAGGAAAGCTCTACAAAGAGGTGTAGCTATGTATAAGCGACAGGTTTGCACAACCAAAGAGGGAATCAAAGTCTACGAGGTCAAGGGCCGGGAGATACGCGATAACGTCAATACCGACTTCGCTCTTGGCTGTCACGACAAACGTTGCGACTACATCCCGCCGCAAGAGGTTTGGATAGAACTTCTCCCAGACACTACGGATATGTGTTACAACTTACAGCACGAGCTTGCGGAAAGATGGATCATGGCTGAGGGCGGACTGCCCTATCGAAGCGCCCACTCCTTTGCCCTGCAGATGGAGAAGAAGGCACGAAAGACCGGCAAGTGCCAGCCGTGCGCGGAGCTATTCTCCTCAGAGATGAAAGAGCACATACTCGAGCTCTGGCCTCTGTTTATAGAACCCGAAGAACCTGTCTCTGGCAGATGCGGTAGAAGATAGGAGCTACTGAGTGGGTATTCTAGTCACTAAAATCTTTACCTCAACGCCACCGGGCGGAGTATGGACGATACCCACAGGCGTGACCGTTGTCGAAGTAATGGTTGTTGCAGGTGGTGGCGGCGGTGGTGCTTATCCAACAGCTGGAGGAGGCGGCGGTGGCGGTGTAATCTATCGCGCTACGTTTACAGTTACCCCGGAATCAGATGTTACCGTTACCATTGGTGCTGGAGGACTGGGCGGCCAGCACAACACTCTTAACGGGTTTAATGGCGACGACTCTGTTTTTAGCAGCTTAACAGCTAAAGGCGGAGGATACGGAAGCTCAAAAGATGACACGGTCAACCCCGGTGGGGATGGTGGCTGTGGCGGAGGTGGCTGTGGTGGCATGCCGGCCGGTGGCCAGTCCGGAGGAAATGGCGGCCAAGGCGGTAATGGTGGGAGTGGGTTTGGCTTTTGGCCGGCGGGTGGAGGCGGAGGTGGTGCGTCTCCAACCAATGGTGCTGATGCCACCTCTGGGAATGGTGGCGATGGGGGAGCTGGATACCTATGTCCTATTGATAGCAACCGTTATGCGGGCGGTGGTGGCGGTTCTGGGTACTTTGATGGATGCTTCGGTCTTGGTGCTGATGGCGGAGGAAATGGCGC
>Ga0209777_10003831_pt1 | contig 18237 bp, 21 predicted proteins | sample FrelakmetHBP12HB_FD_187147 | JGI IMG/M metagenome (GOLD analysis project Ga0209777, IMG submission 187147) | Freshwater lake sediment microbial communities from the University of Notre Dame, USA, for methane emissions studies -HBP12 HB (SPAdes)... | ecosystem: Environmental > Aquatic >...
GGCGGGACGCTCGACCCTCGCGCCGTCAATGCCAACGGTTGCGTGGGCCTCAACCAGTTCTGCCCCGGCACCCTCGAGCAGTACGTCACCGTGCCGGCCGCCGAGTATCGCGACTGGCCGGCCTCCGTGCAGCTCGCGGGGCCCATCCTCGAGTATTGGCGCGACGCCGTGCGCTACGGGCCGATCCGGAGCGGAGCGCGCCTGATGCTCGCGCAGCTCGGCCCCGCCCTGCTCGCGAGTTCGCCGTCGCTCGGCAGCCCCGTTTACGCCGCACCGAGTTCCGCATACACGCAGAACCGCTGGCTAGACCCGGCCGGCAAGGGCTACTTTACGGTCGGCGACCTGGCCGACGCGGTGGCCCGCGCGAGCGCATCGCCGGCGGTCCGTCAGGCCCTCGCCCTCGCCTACGCGATGCGCCCCGGGGAGTGGACGCGCGACCCGGGGCTCGGCGAGGACTGGCCGTCGCCCAGGCGGCTCGCCGCGCCGCGGCTCCCGGCGTTATCGCCGGTCGTGCCCCTAGTAGCCACTGTAGTCTTGGTCGCCGTAGCGGGATATGCTGCCCGCGAGCGACGCAGGCTCGTGTGAAGGAGATCCATCCCCATGCCGTCGATCATCGGTCACCGCAGGTACGCACGCGAGACATACCCCGTGCATCGACCGGTCACCACGACAGGCCCGACCGGGCCCACCGGACCGACCGGACCGGACGGAACGACGGGGGCCACGGGCGCGGGAACGACGGGGCCCGCAGGACCGACGGGACCATCTGGAACCGCGGGAGCCACGGGTGCGGGAGCCACGGGGCCCGCAGGACCGACGGGACCGGGTAGCACGGTCACCGGGCCCACGGGACCGACCGGACCATCTGGAACCGCGGGAGCCACGGGTGCGGGAGCCACGGGGCCCGCAGGACCGACGGGACCGATCGGTGGACCGACGGGACCCACGGGACCGACCGGCCCTACGGGTACCGGCGCAACGGGTCCCACGGGCCCTGCCACGGGCGGCCCCGGTTCGTTGAACGTAGGAGCCCTTCTGGACTTCACTCCGACCCAAACCGGCCCTACGGAGGGTGCCACCGCTGCCTATATCAACACCACGGCGATCCTTTGGAATGACCTGCCCTTCGTGCCGGAAGGATCAGACATCAGTCCCTCGGGTCAATCCTGGCTCTTTGCGTATGGCAGCGGTCTTATCAATGTAGCAAATACCCTGGGAGACGGGGACTTTTCATTCGTCGCTCAATGGGCCAATCCATATCCTATAAACTCTCTGGCGATTGATTCCTCAGGAATACTCTGGGCTGGAGCCCGAAGCGGCGCGCTTTCCTACGGCTTGTTCAATTTGGCTTCGACGATTACTGGAACCCTGCCCACGGCGCCCACGGATGTCCAAATTCTGCCGGCCCCGTCTGGATCGGGGAGCACTCTCTACCTAGCCGCCAGTTGCAGTTTCGAAGCCTTCCTCGGATATGTTGCGGGTGGAGCCATCACGGCGGTTCAGTTGGCCAACGCACCCTTCGGATGGCTCCTCGCGACCAACGGAGAGTATGCGCTGGCCGTTGCCAAAGAGGTTCCTGTCACGGGCGCAGGGAATGGAGTGTGGAAGTCGAATGCCGCGGGATCGGCCTGGACCCAGTCCAGTACGGGTCTTGCCTTTGGCAAAGCCACGGGTCTCTGCTGGAGTGAAGCGCTCAACCTCTTTGTTCTCACGACCAATCCGGGGGGTGCGCTCGCCGGCAAAGTGGGCACATTTACGTCTCCGGACGGCGTCACCTGGACCGCAGTCGGAAGCGTTCTCGAAAACGTCTATGCCGCAGCCGGCTTCTACGGTGTCGTGGCTGTCGACTCGGCGCTTCTCGCCATCGGCAGCGACGACGCCACCGTGGTGCGCGTCTGGGTCTCGCTCGACGGAGGAGCGACCTGGTACCCCGTTCCGCAACAGATTTTGCCGAGTTCATTCACCAACCTCCAGCCGTACATCGCGGCTGGACCCGCCCAGGCCGTCATCGGAGCCCTCGTTCTTCCCTCCGTGACCGCCCCGACGAACGCCTACGTCCGATTCTCCGGTCTCGCCGGAACGGGCGACCAACCGCAAACCTAATCTCCCTAAAACCACTGGGTGCCCCGCGTCTGGCCGTCAAACACCGGTTGACGGTAGAATGCGCACTGCTAACGTTGCGTCTGTATGGGCGCGGCGACGGTCCCCCGCGGCTCGCTCGGAGAGCCGCACGATGAATCGTCATGAGCGCCGCGCAGCCGTGGCTCGCCAGCGCGCCGAGCTACGGTCGCATCGTGAAACCTCTCCTCTTCGTTCCGCTTCCCGCTCTCGGCCGCTGCTTCCCTTGCTGCGCTCGGAGAGCCGCACGATGAAGATCGTCAGCGTGACCATCGCGAATAGCCGCGAGAGCGAGATCGCCGGCGCGCTCTCCAGCGTTGCGCCCTACGTGGACGCGGTCCTGCTCGTCGACACCGGCGCGACCGACCGCACCGTCGAGCGTGCCCGGGAGGTGGCGGACGGCAAGCTCGTCCACGTCCAGCACAAGTGGATCGACTTCTCGACGGCGCGCAACGCCTCGCTCGACGCGGCGCGTCGCCTGGGCGCCGATTGGATTGTCATCGTCGATTCGGACGAGCGGCTGCACCTCGGCGGGGCGGACCTGCGCGGGGTGCTCGGCGAGACGAAGGCCGACGTGCTGTTCGTCGACGCCGCCGACCAGTCCTACCCCAAGGAGAAGATTTTGCGCGCCGGGGCGCCCTTGCAGTACACGGGCCCCACCCACGAGGCGCTACTCGGGGGCGTGCGCGGGACGCTGCCCGGCGCGACGTTCTCCGAGCTCGGCAAGTCCACCGAGCAACTCCAGGCGAAATTCAAGCGCGACCGGGAACTGCTCACCGCCCACCTCGCCCAGTACCCGGGCGACCCCCGCTGGTGGTTTTACCTGGGCGTGTCCCACGAGGGCCTGGGCGACCGGAAGGGCGCGGCCGAGGCGTTCGGACGGTGCGCCGTGCTCCGGAGATTCGGCCACGAGGCCGCGTGGGCGGCGTACAAGCAGGCCGAGCAACTCTGCCAACTCGAGCGCTACGAGGAGGCCGTCCTGGCCGCCGGGCGCGGCCTCGCCGCGGACGCGACGTACGCCGAGTGCGCGTGGATCGCAGGCGTGTGCTCCTTCCGACTCGGCCGCAAGGACCAGGCCATCGCGTGGGCGCGCCTCGCGGAGGCGATCGGCCGCTTCGCTGGTTGCGGCCGAGAGCGCTCGTTTTTCCGGCATCTGCCCGCTCACTTCGAGCTGCCGTACGACGTCCTGCGGTTCGCACTGCCCGACGGCGAGGAGAAGGACCGGGTGGACCGCGATTTCCACCAGGCGAAGCTCGCCCGGCTCGGGGCGGCGGACTCTCGGGACCTCGACCGCCTAAGCGTCTCGTGCCGCGCTTCGGAGTCCATCCGCAGCGAGGCTCGCAGCATGCTGCGCGCCCCGCGGCTCGAGACGCTCTGCGACCGCGCACGCGCCGCCCCCATCGGCTTTCAGGCGCCGAACGGCTACCACCCGATGAACCCCAGCATCTGCCCCATGCAGGGCCAGCTCTGGTGCGTGGTTCGGACCGTGAACTACACGATGAAGGGGGGCAAAGATTACGTGGTCGACGACCCGCGCCGGATCGTGCGGACCCAGAACTTCCTCGGCGTGCTCTTGCCGAATAACGAGCTCGTCGGTTTCCGCGAGCTCGGGGGCCGCGCCGAGGGCAAACCTCGACTCATGCTCGACCGCGACCGGTCGCCGCGCGCCCCCAACCCGTTCATCGTCGGCTACGAAGACGTCCGGCTCGCTGTGTTGGACGGCCGGCTGGCCGGCATCGCGACGGTCTGCGACCGCGACCCGTCGCGCCGGCAGATCGCGCAACTGGAGCTCGACGCGGACGGTTGCGTCGTGCGTGCGATCGTCCAACCGAGCCGGCAGGAGCACGAGAAGAACTGGATGCCGCTACCGGACTGCGTGGGCCCCGAACTGACGTGGATCTACCAGATCGGCGAGCACGTCCCCGAAGGCTCCGACCTCTCGCTTGACCACTTGCGCGGCGGCGCCATCGGCGCGTTCGAGCAAAGTTGGCTCGCCGTCGTACACGAGGTCGTGGACGCAGACGAGGGGAGACGTTACCTGCACCGGCTGGTGCGCCTGGACGCGGAGTTCACCGTGACCGCCGTGAGTGCCGCCTGGGTCTTCGCCCACCACGGGATCGAGTTCTGCGCGGGCCTGGCTGTGCAGGGCGACGACGTCGTGCTGACCTACGGGGTCGAGGACCATGAGGCGTGGGTGGTCCGCGTCCCTGTGGAACAAGTTCTGAAGATGGAGTGGATAGCGCCATGAAGAAGACCATCGAAGTGCGGTTTGAGATCGACACGGACGACGACTATACGGACAAGCCCGAGACGACCGAGGGGTTCATCGGTCTCGCTCGCGACATCATCCAAGGTTTGGAGGACCTGCCGAAGAAGATCACGATCACGTGCGATGGCGTCTCCGAGGACTGGGATACGTGAGCGCGTGCGCGGTCACCATCACGGGCGCCGACGACAACGTCTCGCCGGAGGCCATGGCGAGGCTGTCGGCCGAGTTCCCCGCCGCGCTCGAGTGGGGCGTGCTCTGCTCGCGGTCGCGCATGGGCACGAGCCGCTACCCGTCCATTCCCTGGGTGCGCTCGGTGCGCTGGCTGATGAAGCTGAAAGGAATCTCGCTGTCCGCCCATCTGTGCGGATCGTACGCACGCGTGGTGATGGGGCTCGAGGCCGGCACCATTCCCATCGAGCTCGCGTCCGGCTTCAGCCGTACCCAGGTGAACGGGTACGAGCCCGGGCGCGCGGCTGCACTGCCAATCGTCCGGCGCTACGGCTTCGAGTACATCCTGCAGGCCCGCGGCGAGGCGATGGTCGGCGCCTGCGCGGCCGACGCCCGCGCGCGAACCGATGTTCCATGCAGCGTCCTCTTCGATCCATCGGGCGGACGCGGTGCGCGCGCGACCGAGTGGCCCGCCGCGCCCGCCGGCGTGTGCATGGGCTACGCCGGCGGCATTAGCCCCGCGAACGTCGCCACCGTGCTCGGCGAGATCCGCGAAGCGAACGGCGGCCGCTGGCCGGCGTGGATCGATATGGAGAGCGGGGTGCGCGACGCCGGCGACCAACTGGACCTCGCGGCGGTCCGGCAGGTGCTCGAGGCGGTCGCGCGGGTCTGCGCGGAGGGAGCGGCGTGAGCCTGCAAGACGTCGAAAAAACCATCGAGACAGTGGTCCCCGGGTTGCCCGGCTGGTGCACCGTCGAGAAGGGCAAGCGGGTCGCCGCCCTCACCTACGGAGCCGAGCTCTGCGTGGAGCTCGGCGTCTTTGGCGGCCGGTCGCTCGTGGCGATCGGCCTGGCCCTGCTCGACCAGGACCGCGGCCGCGCGGACGGTATCGATCCGTACACCGCGAGCGCGGCGCTCGAGGGCGAGAATGACCGCGCGAACGACGCGTGGTGGAGCGGGATCGCATACGACGACATCGCCGCCATCGCCCGGGACGCGGTCCGGTCGCTGTCGCTGGGTGGCCGCGTGCGCCTGGTCCGTGCCCGCTCGGCCGAAGCGGTCCTCGACTACGCGGACGGCTCGGTGGACCTCTTGCACCAGGACTCCAACCACTCCGAGCTCGTCTCCTGCCAAGAAGTCACTCTGTGGGCGCCCAAGATGCGCTCCCGCGGGACGTGGGTCTTCGACGACGTGAACTGGCCGACGACGCAGGCCGCGCAGCGGATGCTTCTCGAGCGGGGGTTCACCGAGCTCGAGGACCACCACCTGTGGAAAGTCTTTCAGGCCCCCCGATGAATCGCCGTGAGCGCCGTGCGGCCGTGAAGCGGTCTCCCATCTCGGCACTCATCGGCAAGGCGAGGGGCGACTTCGCGTGCACGGACAGCGGTGAGCGCTTGGCCGTGGTCCGGCCGAAGAGGCCCGCCGTCGCGCTGGCGGCCGCGCAGACCGCTCTGCGTCACCAGGACGAAGCCGTGCTCAAGGGACTACCGGACGACGATTACACGTTCGCGGGCTGGCTGTCGGCGGACGGCAGGCGCCTGCTCGACGAGCGAGGGGCCTGCATCGGCGCACTCGAGCCGGGCGACAGCCTGGTCACATTCGGCAACGACCCCCTCACGGTCCCGAGCGGCTTGCGGGTCCCACGATGACGGCCGAGCTCACGCCCCCCATCGCACTCGTCCCTGGCCAACGGTACCTGGCCAAGCTGCAGCTGACCGGGCTGGAAGCGATGTTTGCAACGACCGGCGCGGTGCGTGACAAGCTCGCGACCCTCGGTTTTCACGACGTGAGCGTTTGGAACTCCAACCCCCCGGCTCGATTTCCCGATCGTTCGTCCTACCCGGACGGCTCGACCTTTTGGGCGCAAGGCACCTACGCGGGGCCGCCGCAACAGCGAATCGTTCCCAGGCAGGTCAAGCGCGTGTGGATCGACACGGCGCCGACGCGAGGCGCGCCTTCGGTCGCGCAGACGTCCAGGGTCCCCGGCATCCGTCTTCCGACCGCCCCGTCCGGCATCGCGGTGGCCGCGGTGCTCGGCGCCCTGGGGGTCGCCGGGATCGTAACCATCATGGCGACGCGTCGTTCGGGCTATCCTCCGCACTGACGATGGCGCGTCCGTGCGAGAGCGAGAGAGAGCCGGTCCACTGCACGCTGGCGGAGCTCGACCGCGCGTTCGTGTGCGTGTGCGGCGCGGAGCCCGGACATAGGTGCCGCGGCATGCCGCGAAACCGCGTCCACCTCGGGCGTCGCCTGCGCGCGCTGTTCGCGACGGTGGAGGCCCGCCAAAAAGGGCACATCGTGCTCGTCGACGTAAACTGAGAAGGGAGCGGCTCCATGACGACGAAGGGCGGCGTCCGTTGCAACATTTGCCACCCGTGCGCGGCCAAACTCCGCGCGGTGCTCCAGGCCGAGGGCGAACAGGCCATGGCCAGACGCATGCACACCCTCCTATGCTCCGCGTGCCTGGCCAACGCGCGCCGCACCGCAGGCGTGCCCGACGGTCCCATGCAGTTCGAGCTCGCGCGACGCTCCTAATTGCGCGGGTCGCCGTCCATCCGGACCACGATCGTCGCGTCATCGGGCAGTTCGAAGTGCTGGCCCAATGCGCACCGCGCCCAGCGAGCCCCCGTTTGCGCGTCCGGGCACGGGACCAATACGACCCCCAGCGCGGGCACGTCGAACAGGAGCTCGCCGGTCTTCGGCCGATAGCGGCGCGCGAACTGGACGAACTTGCCCGTCACGGTGTCTTGGGCGACGACGAACGGCCGCCGTTCGATGTCGCTGGCCACGAGCTCGTCGAGCACCTCCGTGAGGATGCTGCCAAGCCCGCGGAGCGCGACCTTGTATTCGACCTGGCTCACCTTCATCCAGCTCGCGTGCCACAGTATACCGCGTGTTCGTCCTCGGCATCGCACGACGCAATGAGCCTACGGTCCTTTTCGAGGAGACCCTGGGGGCGGCCCGTGCGAGCGCCGTCGCTCCTGATTACACGATCCTCGTCGACAACGGCGACGAGCCGTTCGCGGCGGCGCCCGTCCACTGCGTGGTGGTCCGACCGGCCACGAACGTGGGGTGCGCCGGCGCCTGGAACATCGTCCTGCGGCTCGCCTTCGGGACGCTCGCCGCCGAGTCGGCGATTCTGCTCAGCGCCGACTGCGCGGTCGCGCCGGACACGTTCGGGCGCATGCTCGCCTCGCCGGCGAGCGTCGTCTGCGCGCTCGGGTTCTCGTGCTTCCGCCTCGACCAGGCGGTGTGGCGCACGGTCGGGGAGTTCGACGAGGCGTTCTGGCCCGCCTACTGGGAAGACACCGACTACCGGCGCCGGCTCGCGCTCGCCGATGTGGCCATCGAGGAGTGGCCGCTCGAGGAGACCGCCCACCCATCGCCCGGGCGCGCAAGGTACGCCTCCGGCATCACGCACGGCAAGTCCGATCTCGGAGGCTATCAGGGATGGAAGGGCAAGAGACTCGCGCGGTTCCAGGCTCGGCTCGCGGCCAACCGCGAGCGCTACGTCGCGAAGTGGGGTGGACTGCCGGGCGAGGAGACGTTTTCCACGCCCTTCGGGATCTAGCGACGAGGCAACTCTTGTAGGATCGGCCCCCATGGCGTTCGTATTAGGGATAACCCGTTATGCGGAGCCCCCTGCCATCTTCGGAGCGACCATCGAGGCCGCAGTCGCCAGCTCTGCGCAACCGAGCTCCCGGATCATCGTGGACGACAACGGCGACGCGCCGCTCGGCGAGATAGCTGGCTTCGAGGTCCTGCGGCCCGACCGGAACATCGGCTGCGCCGGCGCGTGGAACCTGCTCTGCCGGACGGGCTTCGAGCGCGGCGCGGACTCGGTCTTCCTCATCAACGGCGACTGCGCCGTCGCACCGGACACCTTCGCGCGCATGATGGCCTCGGAGCGTCGCCTTGTCGCCGCGCACGGGTTCTCGTGCTTCCGGCTCGACCGGGCGGTGTGGCAGGCCATCGGGGAGTTCGATGAGCAATACTATCCGGCTTACTGGGAAGATACCGATTACCGGCGACGACTCCAGCTCGCCGGCGAGGTCCTCGACGAGTGGCCGTTCGAGGAGACGGCTCGCCCATCCTACGGGCGCGCGGTCTACCGGTCCGGCATCACGCACGGCTGGCTCATCGAGGGGACCGGCTACCAGGGATCGACGGGAGAGAAGCAAGCATGGTTTCAGAAACGATGGGAGGCGAACCGGGAGCGGTACGTCGCCAAGTGGGGCGGCATGCCGGGTGAGGAGACGTTTTCCACACCCTTCGGGATCTAAGCCGTGCTCTCCTCGACAGGATGCGCACCGTCTGCGTCACCCTGTACGGCAGCTACGAAGCTCGGACCCCCGGTGCGGGGGTGCGCAATGGCGACCGCACCCGGCAGCACTTCGCCGCACGCGGCGTGGACGCGCAGTTCTTCTACGGCGTCCACGCACCGAAGCTTGGCGTCGACACCACGCTGCCGTACGAGGTCGACGGCGGCCCTGGCTGCGGGTTCAAGATGGGACCGAAACCGACCGGCTGCTGGCTCTCTCACCGGACGCTCTGGGCCGCGCTGCGGCTCCTGCCCGACCCGCTTTTTCTCGTCGTCGAGGACGACGCGAAGTTCCCGGAGGACTGGGCGCCCCGCATGGAGAAGGCCGTCGCCGACGCCGGTGCCTTCGACATGCTGTTCGTGGGGTCCTGCTGCACGCAGGGCAAGCCACGGACGCACGTCGCCGGCGACGTCTGGGAGGTCAAGTGGCCATGCTGCACGCACGGGTACATCGTCCGCCGCACCGCGCTCGAGACGCTCATCGCCACGCAGGACGAGGCGCGCTGCTACGCCCCCATCGACATCTCGCTCGGCTTCCACTCTTTTCCGCGCATGTCGCGCGTCTACACCGTGCTGCCGCGCATCCTCGAGCAATTCGACACCTCCATCCCGGAATGATCCCCATGACGAGCCTGGCCGAAGCGGACGCCCTGATCGACGCGCAACTCACCTCCCTGCCCGGGTGGTGCAACCCCCACAAGGCCAAGCGCATCCTGCGGATCGCGGTGCAGTCGGCGGCGCTCGGCGGCGAGCGGGGCGTGGAGCTCGGCGTCTACGGCGGGCGCAGCCTCGTCGCGCTCGCGCTCGGCTACAAGCTCGCGGGGCGCGGCGCCGTCGACGGGATCGATTCGTGGTCCAGAGAGGACTGCCTGGAGGGGCAGCAGTCCGAGGTCGACCAGCAGCTCTGGGGACGCGACACCGACTACGAGGCGCTCGTCCAGCACACGCTCAACGGGGTGGAGCGGTTCGGAGTGAAGGACGTCGCGCGCGTCGTCCGCAAGCGCACCACCGACGCTCTCGACGACTACGAGAACGGGTCGATCGACCTCATTCACCTGGACTCCAACCACTCCGAGCTCACCTCGTGCCGCGACGTCACGGCCTGGCTGCCCAAGATGGCGCCGAGCTCGGTCTGGATCGCCGACGACACGAACTGGCCGAGCATGCAGAAGGCGCTGCGCATCCTCGAGAGCGCAGGGTTCGGGCGCATCGAGACCGGGCCGGACGACTTCTGGGCCGTCTACCAGCGGTAAGGAGAAAGCCGCGCCTGGTTATGGGATCGCGTGGACGCTCGTCCCGATTAGTCCCACGCGGGATCGCTCGGCTCGGGACACGTCTGGGGGAGGGCGGTGTCTCCATCCTCGACAGAGAAGACCCAGACGTGCCCCGTCCCGTCCCCCGCGGTGGCGTTCGTCAGTCCCGCGTAGGTCCACAGGACTTTGACGACTAGCGAAGCCGCCGTAGCGGCGTACACCGTGCCTGGGCACGGCGCTGTCGTCGGCTCGTTGCAAACGATCGCTCCCCCGTCGTCCGCGGCGGCCGCCGCGTACGCCGCGCACGCCGCGTACGCCTGCGCCGCATTGTAGGTGCCGGTCGGCACGCAGTCCTGCCAGGTGAGCCCGAGCAGGCCCACGTGGTGCAAGTAGAGCGGCCCGCCGTCGCAGGAGCTGGCATCCACGTCGACCGAGGCGGCGTCTGCGCTGCTCGACGACGAAGTGCGGCTCGACGAGCTCCCACTCGACGAGGAACTGGAGCGACTCGCGCCGCCGCCGTCCCCCTGGCCGACGACGTCCGCTTCGCCGGAGTCGGGGGCGAACTCCCCGGTGAACGCGGCTCCCGAGCAGCCCGTCAACGCCAAAAAGCACCCCCACACCCAGATTCGATTCATCATGACGCCACCCCATTTCCTCGCGATCAGGCAAGTTACTGCGGAATCGGACCGAAGTCGTAGCAGCTGAAATTACCGGTCAGGGTCCCCGCATTCAGACTGAGAACGTCGGTCACGTAGGATGCGGAGTTGAGGCAGTAAACCGAGCCCTGCGACACACCGGAGAGTCGAGAGAGAAGCGTCGCATCACTCCCGAAGAGGCTGAGAATCGACGCGGACCCCTCGTTGTACGGACTGAGGACGTAATACGGTTTCGGGTTGGCCGTCCAATCCACTTCGAGTTGCGCCATCAGTTGCGGAAAACCGGCGCCGGCGAACGAAATGACGATCTGCGGCTGGAAGGTCAGTAGCTGCATCTCCGCCGCCGGAATGTTCGACAGCGTGATCGGCAGGTAGTCCGGGTCTGTCGATACGGCTGTGGAAAGACCGCCGTTCCAGGTCAAGAGAGGAGTGGTCGCGCTGGCCAGAGCCGAGCCCTCCGAGTCGGTCACGACAGCCACTTTGATCGAGGAGGTGGGACTGAGTCCGAGCCCGTACGTCTGGTTGCGAACGTAACTCTCGACGAGCGGGAAAAGAGCGGCGTAGACGGGTGGATCCGCCGTAAGCTCGCTCGGCGAACCGGAATCGGCACCCCCGTCCGGAGTGCCAAGATTCCCCGAATCCTGGCCGGAATCGACCGCTCCGCCGCCATCCGGGTCCGTCGATGCGGCGTCCGCGCCGGACGACGTCCCGCTCGACGAGGAACTGGAGCTGTTCGCGCCACCGCCGTCGACCGCCTCGCTGGGGGCGGGGTCGTCAAGCGTCCCGCTGAACGCAGCTCCCTCACACGCAGTCAAAGCCAAAAAGCACCCCACCCAAACTCGATTCACCATGACCGCCACCCCTTTCTTGCTCATGCTCCACTAAGCGTAATCACTTGCCATCACTTGTCAACCATTGGTATGGCACCCACAGATGAACACCCCAACGCTCCCCGCCACCGGGGGGGCTTCTGGTGGTAGTCTGCAAGACCATGGAAACCATCACTCGGTCCGGTCGCGCGGTGCACGGCTTCGCCCTCGGGGACGTCGGCCGCGGCGGCGGCGGCGGCAGCTTCCACGGCGGCGGCTTCCACGGGGGGTTCCGCGGCGGCCTGCACCCGGGCTTCCGGCGCGGGCTGCCGGGCGGGTGGGGCTGGTGGGGCGTACCGTACGTCCCCGCTGTCGAGACGCTGCCCGTGGGCCCTTGTGCGGCTTGGGGCGACCCCGTGATCATGCCGTCCGGCATGGCGATGGCCGCGCGCGCAGCGCTCGGGGCGTCCGGCGGCGAGCCGACGGCCGCGCGCGGACCCGACGGCGTGCTCTACCGGTTCTCAGTCGAGAACAGCGAGATCGTGGTCCGCCCGTGCGCCAGCCAGGCCGGCACGCTCGGCGACGGCCCGGGAGTCGGGCTCGCCCAGGCAGGAGGCGGCTCGATGCTCTACGCGGAGCTGATGACCGGTGCGGCCGTGGGCTTGCTGGCGCACATCCTCCGCGCCCCGCTCTGGGGGGCCGTCGTCGCCGGCGCCGGCGCCGCCCTCATGACGCGCATCGGTATCGACCGCGCGTAGCCGGCAGCGCGCTGTGGGCTACACCTACCTCTTGGACAACCGGTGCCTCGCGCAGGGCAGCGCGCCGCCCCCCGGCGCGACGCTACCGTTCGACGCGATCGTCCTTTGCGCCGTCGAGTACCAACCGGAACTGCCCGGCTACGCCGTGCTCCGGGTGCCGCTCGAGGACCGGCTGCACCCCCCGCCCTCCGCGCACACGGTAGCCGTCATCGACGAGGCTGCGTGCGCGATCGCGCGCACGGTCCGCGACGGCCACCGCGTGCTCGTCACCTGCGTCCAGGGGCGCAACCGTTCTGGCGTCCTGTCCGGCCTCGCGCTCGTCCGACTCGGCGTGCCAGGCCCTCACGCCGCCGCCCTCATCCGCCGCCTACGCAACGGGCTGACGAACCCCCACTTCCTGCGGATGGTGTTACGCTCGAGGCAGCCATGACGGCCCCGCTCGACCGGCTCGAGGCGACACTGCGCGGTGCGATCCGGTCGCCGCCCCCCAAGATGCCCTTGCGCCGGCACGCCGACGACGACTACTGGGACCGCGTCACCGTGTCGTGCCCGTCAGGACCGGTCCTCACCGCGCGCGTCAAGCCCCGGTACAAGACGAGTGGCCTGTCCGGGGACGAGTGGCGAATCCATGCCGTGCTCCAGGTGCGCGTGCGCGAGGACGGCCCCGTGGGCATCGACGAACTCCGCGAGACTCCGGCCCTGCTCGAACGCGGCTACTCGCGCATGCACACGCTGCTCGAATACGCGCCCTACCACGTCTACGCCGCCGTCCGCGCCAACCGATCGCGCCGGACCCGGGCGCTGCTCGACCGGCCTCGGGCCATCCTGACGGCAGAGCGCAAAGGGATCGTGCTGATGCGCGAGGAGCGCCCGAGCTTCGGCGACGGCGTGCTGGGAATGGGCTGGCACATCCTGACGGCCAACGAGGGGCGCCAAGGCGTCGCGTGGCGTCACCTGACCGACGACGAGGAGCGCGCGCGCTGCCAGCAGGTCGGGTGCGCCGACCCGCCGGTCAACTTCTACCGGCTGAAAAAACTCCAGATTGCGCGCGGCGAGTCCGTGCTCATCGAACCCCCGTACGACTTCACCGGGCAGTTCGCCTGGTACTGCGGCCGACACACCCGGCGCGGCGACTGCGGGCTCGAGGACGCCGACCGAAACCTCGAACTCGTGGCCGGTCCCGGGACGAGTGCCCCCCATCCCGCCGACGAATCACCGGCCGCACTGCACGTCCTGCGGCTGGACGACTGAGGGCGAGCCGCCGCCGAAGAAGAGGGAGAGGATCCATGTACGAAGTGGGCCTGGGCGACAGCCCGATGAGCATCGCTGGGGTTTTGAGCGGCGACCCGGGCCGCTACGGCGAGCTGCTCGCGGCCAACCCCCACAAGCCGCTGGTGCGTGGCCCCTCCGGCCGCCTGACGTTCGCGGCGCTCGGCGTCGGCGAGCGGCTCCAGGTACCGACGGGGTTCGTCGGCGACGCGCTGGCGGACGCGTTCGGTGTGGGGACTCGCCAAGAAGCGTACGCGCGGATGATGCAGACCTTCGGCACGGGCGATCCGGAGCGCGCGTACGGCGTGCTCGCCGATGCGTTCGGGACCGCGGACGAGTCGTGCACGCCGGGCCTCGAACTCGGCGCCTTGGGCGAGGTGGGCCTGAGCGGGGGGCTTTTCGACCCCATCGCGCACTCGATCAGCCGCGCGATTCGCGACGTCGGCCGGGCGGCCGGCCACCCCTTCCCCGCCATCGGCCGGCTCGCCAGCGGCGCCCTGCGCGGGGCTGAGCGATCCGTCTCCGCGGCCGCGCGCCTGGTCGCGCACTCGGGCGGCGACGTCGGCAAGTTTTTGCGGGACCGGGCAAGAGCGTTCGGACGCGACCCGCTCGGCCAGCTGATGAACATCGCGATCCACGGCCCACTCGGCCTGCTCGGGATCAAACCCGAGGACGTCCTGCGCCGCCTCGGCATCCCGACGCCTGCGGACCTCTTGCACAAGATCGGCCTGCCCAGCCCCGCCGATCTCTTGCGCAAAGCCGGGATCCCCAGCGACCCGGTCGACCTGATGAAGTTCGTCGTCGACCCCAAGAACCTCCTCGAGAAAATCCCGGGGGTCAAGGAGATCGCCAAGTACCTGCCGTCGGCACCGAACCCCTTCACGCTGACGAAGGAGGTGTTCGACGCGGTCGCGTCCGGAAACTTGAACCGGATGCGCATGGTGCTCGCCTCCATCGGCCAAACCGTCGCCGACGTCGTCTCGATGGTCCCCGGGTGGGGAACGGCGTTCGGCGGGGCGCTCGAGGGTGCGATCGAGCTCCTCGCGAGCGGCAACCCGCTCAAGGCCGCGCTCGAGTTCTTGCTCGGCGAAATCCCCGCCATCCCCAGCGACATCCGCGAACTGTTCCTGCGGCCCGCCATCGACGGCGTGGTCAACGTCATCGAGCACCACGAGAGCATCACCGACGCGCTCGTCAACTCGATCAAGGAAGGGATCGTCAACGAGGCGCACTCGCGCGGGCTGCCCGATTCGCTCATCAAGATCGTCGGCGATTTCGCCGACGGCATGGTGCAGGTCATCCTGCGCCACAAGCCGCTCAAGCAGGCCATCGTCGGCTTCGCCGTCAAGGGGCTCGAGGACGCCGCCGGCGCCGCGGTCAAGAACATCCAGCTGCCTCCCGCGCTCGCCGACCAGATCCACCACGTCGAGGGCACGCTCGCCGCCGCGAAGCACACCCTGCTCGGGTCGCTCCGCCACGCGCTCCCGGCCGACTTGAACGAGCAGCTGGGGAGCCTCCGACAGAGGCTCGACCAGGAGCGCCACGACCTCCTCCACCAGTACGAGCACCTCTTGCCGGCGCAGGTGACCGCGCAGCTCACCGACCTGCGGAGCAAACTCGCGAGCGAGCGCGACAGCGTGCTCCACCAGTACGGTCATGTCCTGCCCGCGGACATCACGAGCAAGGTCGACAGTCTCCGACAGCAGGCCCAAGACCTGGAGTTGGGTGCGGTCAAACAGTTCGCCGATAAAGCGATCCCCGCGGACATCCGCGCGAAGATCGACCAGGCAAAGGCCGCGCTCCGCGCGGCCCAGCAGGGCGCCGTCCAGCAGCTTTCCGGCTTGGCCGCGAACGTGGTGCCCGCCGCTGCGCTCGGTCCGGTGCACGAGCTCGAGGGGACCTACGAGGCCGCCCAGATCGGCGCCCTCAGCCAGCTGCACGGTGTCGTGCCGCACAAGGCCATCGCCGCGGTCCACATGGTCCAGCAAGCTTACGCGAGCGCGCAAAACGAGGCGCTCACGAAGCTCGGCACGCTCGTGCCGCCGGACGCCCGCGCGCAGGTCGACGGCCTCGAACAGCAGGCCAAGGCGCTGCAGACGCACGCCGCGCAACTCTTGCCCCCGACCTTCACGCCCCAGTACGACAGCCTGAAGCGCGCGTACGGCGACATGCAAGGTATCGGCAACAAGACCAACCAAATCTACGCGCTGACGCAGGGGCTGATCCACCTCAGCCGCCAGGACCCGAGGAAGATCGACCCGCACGTCCAGAAGCACATCGGCATGATCCGGACGTCCATCGCGGCCCTGCAGGCGAGCATGGTGGAGCAGGCGCAAGCCATCCACACCAACGTGGGCCAGCTGCCGAAGGTGCCGGCCACGTCCGGACCGAACCCACCCGCACAGCCTCCGGCGCCGCCGCCCGCGCTGGCGGCCCTCGCGCAGGCGATGCCCCCGGCGCCCACCCCGGTCAGCCCACCCCCAGCGACCGCAGCGGCCGCGCCGTCGCCACCGCCGCCGCCCCCGCCGGTCTCCGCGGCGCCCCCGGCGCCCCCACCCCCGTCGCCCGCAGTCATCGCTGCGGTCGCGCCGTTCGTGCCGGGCGGGGTGTCCTCGATCCCGCCGCCGCCCCCCCCACCGCCCGCAATCGCCGCCGCGCTCGCGCCCCCAGGGGCCGCACCCCTACCGCCCCCGGGCGTGACCGGACCTCCATGCGGTCCCTGCTGGGGGGCCACGTCCTACTTCGGCGGCGTCGGCCAGCCGGCGGTTCCGGTGCCCAGGGCGTACGCGCCCTACCCGTCTGGCCCCGGTCTCGGGACGGTCGGCGAGCCGCCGCCGTCGTGCAGCCTCTGGGGCCCTCCGGTCGGGATGGACGAGCGGATGGCCGGGGTCGCGCGCATGCTGTTCACCGCGCGCCCCGGCCAAGAGTGGACGATCGCGCGCGGTCCTGACGGGGTCGTCTACTGGTTTCAGATCGTGGACGGTTCGATCACCGCCCGGCCGTGTTTGGATTGAACGATCAAGCATGTTGGCTTGGGTCTCGGTCGCGGTCACCGCCCGCGGCCGCGGGTGCGAATAGTCCTCGCCCCGGGTAGACTCGCAGCGTGGTCACCGTAAGTCTCAACGCCTGGACCCTCGTCATCGCGATCCTGAGCGTGGTCGCCGGGTACGTCTCGAACGCAGTCCAGACAGGGAAATTGCTCGGGATCAAGACGGTCCCCCAGAGCTGGCTCCCGGTCCTCACGCTCACGGGGACCTTCCTCACGGCATTTGTCCAGACCCTTGCCGGCGCGTCATCCGTGACCGGAACGACGGTCCTGCAGGCGGTTCTCGCGGGCCTGACGGCGCTCACCGGCGCGACGGTCGGGATCACCATCCACCAGCACATGACGGCCACGCCGTCGGTACCCGCCAACGACAACGGGGCTGACGGGCAGAAGGCGGCCTAAAGCCCCGCGAGCGGGAGGCGGCCCGCTGGACGCCCGCAGGTCGTCCGTAAGGGATTGCGGATGAGGACGACTCGCGAGTAGATTACTCTGCCCGAGAAGCCGCATGGACGATCGCTTTTCGGTCCGCAAAGTCGCTTTCTGCACGACCTGTAAAGGGCGCGTCCAGCACGTCGAGGAGACGCTCCCGCAAAACCTCCACGACAACCCGGACGCCCTGGTCGTCTTGGTCAACTACGGCAGCCCCGACTACCTCGACGAGTTCGTGCGCAGCCGCCACATGCGCGACGTCGAGGCGGGTCGGCTCGCAGTCTACCGGTTCACCGAGCCCGGACCGTTCCGAATGGCCCACGCGAAGAACCTTGCGCACCGGCTCGCGATGCTCGAGGGCGCCGACGCGCTCGTGAACGTCGACGCCGACAACTTCGCCGGCCAGGGCTTCGACCAGTACGCGACCGAGCACCTGTCCGAGGGCGACGTCTTCTTGTGGGCGCGCATGAAGAAGGGCGAGATGCGCCGCGGAATCTCCGGACGTATCGCCGTCACGAAGCACGCCTTCCTCGCCACAGGCGGCTACGACGAGGTCTTCAGCACATGGAGTCCCGACGACAAGGACTTCAACGTACGCCTGCGCCGCCTGGGGTTTGAAGCGCGCGAGATCGACCGCGTGTACTTGAACGCGATCAACCACAATGACAAGATGCGGTTCCGCGAGTACCCCCACTTGGACGGCGCCGCCGACATCGTCGAGGACTTCAACTTACCCGGGCGCGAGAGCGTCCGCATCGCCAACGCCGGCCGCATCGGCCTGGGCGTCGTGTACAAGAACTTCGGGCGCGAGCCCATCGAGCTCTTGCCGCTGCCGACACGGATCTTCGGGATCGGCATGCACAAGACGGCGACGACAAGCCTGCACCGCGCCCTGCGCAAACTCGGCATCGACTGTGCGCACTGGAAGAACGCGCACTGGGCGAAAGCGATCTGGGAGGAGATGCGCGCGCACAAGCGGTCGCGCACCCTCGAGCGGAACTACGCGCTCTGCGACCTGCCGATCCCGCTGCTCTTCCGCGAGCTCGACGAAGCCTATCCGGGCTCCAAGTTCATCCTGACGATCCGCAGCGAGGACGAGTGGCTCGAGAGCGTCCGCACGCACTGGTCGGACAGTAACCCC
>Ga0209777_10003832_pt1 | contig 18236 bp, 31 predicted proteins | sample FrelakmetHBP12HB_FD_187147 | JGI IMG/M metagenome (GOLD analysis project Ga0209777, IMG submission 187147) | Freshwater lake sediment microbial communities from the University of Notre Dame, USA, for methane emissions studies -HBP12 HB (SPAdes)... | ecosystem: Environmental > Aquatic >...
AGAATGTCGAGTTTCTCCGACTTCGCGACTCGCTCCACCTCGGCCGCGAAGCCCGAGAAATTCCTCCCGGATCTCCGATCTGCCGTGCTCTATGCGGTGAACTGAATGGAAAAGGGCCAAACTCCAGGGCACGGCTGAAGCCGTGCCCTGATACAAAACCGGCCACCGAATTCCATTTCTGTGTCGCGCACGCCCGAGGTTCCGTTCATCAATTTGAGGATCGCGTTCTCGCAAAGAAAAAGGGCGGGCCGCAGCCCGCCCCACAACTCCGGCGCAGCGGGACCTCACTCGCCGCTGATTTGAATCTCTACGGTGCGCGGCTTCGCGACTTCCTTCTTCGGGAGCGTGATCGTCAGCACGCCATTCTTGTAATCGGCCTTGACCGTCTGCGTGTCCACCGTCTCCGGCAGGCTGAACAGGCGCTGGAACTCGCCGTAGCTCCGCTCGATGCGGTGGTAACCGGACCCCGGACCCTCGACCTTCTCGAACTTCCTCTCGCCGCGAATCGACAGCGCCCCGTGCTCGATCTGGATCTTCACGTCCTTGAGGTTCACGTCGGGCACATCCGCCCTCAGCACCAGCTCGTTTTCGGTCTCGAACACATCGACGGGCGGTGCCCAGGGCCGGGTTGCGGGCGGCTCGTTGAACAGCCGGTTGACGGCGTCCTGGAAAAGGCGCACCCCGGTGGAGAAATCCACATCGGCGAATGGATCGTACTTGGTCATTGGCATTGTCTCTTTTCTCCTCACGATACAAGCATATAATATGAGTGTTAATATGTAAAGTAAATTGCTTTAGAAGAAAGCAGATATCTGCGGATGTCTTGCATGCCCCTGAATGCAAAAAGGGCGGGATCCGAAGATCCCGCCCTTCACAACTTCCCTATTTTCAGTTGTTTCTATGTTGCTGAGACGCTTACGCCTCTGCCGGGCCCTCTGCCTCGCGGCCTTCCCGGATGGCCTTCAGTCGTTCTTCGCGGCGTTTGGCCCGCTCTGCGGCGCGCTTCACCAGCTCAGAACCGACCAGTTCGAGCATCACCTGCTCGGCGCCGTCGCCCTTGCGGGGACCGAGCCGGACGATCCGGGTGTACCCGCCCGCCCGCTGCCCGAAGCGTGCCCCGAGCTTGTCGAACAACTTCTTCACCGAAGCCGGCGTATTCAGGAACGCGGCCGCCTGCCGGCGGGAGTGGAGCGTGTCCTTCTTGGCGAGGGTGATCATCTTGTCGACGATCGGCTTTGCGGCCTTCGCCTTCGGTACCGTGGTCACGATGCGCTCCTGTTCGATGACGCTCGTCACCAGATTGCGGAGCAGCATCCGGCGGGCGGCGACGGGCCGCCCCAGTTTGTATCCACCACGCTTGTGTCTCACGGTTCTCTCCTACTCGCTCAGGCTTTCGAACTGCTCTTTATCCGTGTCGGCCTCGGGCTGATCCAGCTCCTGTTCGGGCGCCTCCTCGTCCTCATCGCGAGGCCGCTCGGACGGAGTGGTCGGGGTGACCGGCAGGCCCGAGCCCGAAATGAGGCGGCCCTGGGCGTCGAACTTCATGCCGAACTGCAGGCCCATGCCGGCCAGGATCTCCTTGATTTCGTTCAGCGACTTGCGGCCGAAATTCTTCGTGCGCAGCATCTCGGCCTCGGACTTCTGAACGAGGTCGGCGATGGTCTGGATATTGGCGTTCTTGAGGCAGTTGTAGGACCGGACGCTCAACTCGAGCTCGTCCACCGAGCGGTTGAGGATCTCGTTCATCTGGTCCATGGCCCGCTCGGCAGGTTCTTCGGCGACCTCGGGGACCTCTTCGAAGTTGATGAAGATGGATTGGTGGTCCTTGATCAGCTTGGCGGCCTGCCCGATGGCGTCCTGCGGCGAAATTGCGCCGTTGGTCCACACCTCGAGCGTCAGCTTGTCGTAGTCGGTCATCTGGCCGAGGCGGGCAGCCTCGACGGCGAAGTTGACCTTGCGGACGGGAGAGTGGACCGAGTCGATGGGGATGTACCCGAGGGGCAGGTCCTCGTCGAAGTTCCGGTCGGCGCTCACGTAGCCGCGGCCGAGCTTCAGGCGCATCTCGATAGACAGCTTGCCGCCGTCGCTCACGGTCGCGATGTGGAGGTTGCGGTCGAGCACTTCGACATCCTGATCGGTCTCGATCTGGGAGCTGACGACCTCGCCGGCCGAGTCGACACGAATGCGCGCCGTGCGGACACCCTCGCCCGTCATCTTGAACGGGACCTGCTTGAGGTTCAGGATGATGTCGGTGGCATCCTCGACGACGCCGGGGATCGCGCTGAACTCGTGCGCCACCCCTTCAATGCGGACGGCGGTGATGGCCGCGCCCTCGATGGAGCTAAGCAGCACGCGCCGGAGGCTGTTGCCGATCGTTGTCCCAAAACCGCGCTCGAACGGCTGTGCGGTAAACATGCCGTAACGCTCGGTCAGGCTCTCCGTGTTGGCAACCAATCGCTTGGGTTTCTGAAAACCTTTGAACATGGTTAAATCCTATTTGGCCCGCGCGGACACCGGCGTGCGGAGCACAAGGCTCGTGCAGCGCAGGGCGTCCCGCCGGTTCATGAATCCTGTTACTTCGAGTACAGCTCGACGATGAGCCGCTCGTTGACCTGGATCTGGACGAGATCTTCGCGCTTGGGAAGGCCGATCACGCGGCCTTTGAGCCCTTCGCGATCCACTTCAAGCCAGTTCGGGACAGGCAGGTGGGCCGTAGCATCGCGCGCGGCGAGAATGGTCGGGTGGTTACGGCTCTTCTCCCGGACCTCGACAGCGTCGCCGACCTTGACCATGAACGAAGGGATGTTGACCTTGCGCCCATTGACGAGGATATGCCCGTGCCGGACGATCTGCCGGCTCTGCGGGTGGGTGGTGCCGAAGCCCATGCGATATACGACGTTATCGAGACGCCGTTCAAGCATTCCGAGCAGGTTATCGCCCGTAACGCCCTTCGTCTTGAGGGCCTTCTCGTAGAGGTTGTGGAACTGCTGCTCGAGCAGCCCGTAAAAGCGGCGGACCTTCTGCTTCTCGCGAAGCTGGAGGCCATAGCCGACGATTTTGGGCTTGCGGTCCTTCCCGTGCTGGCCGGGAATGAAGTTCCGCTTTTCGATTGCACACTTCTCGGTGTGGCAGCGCTCGCCCTTAAAGAACAGTTTCATGCCCTCGCGCCGGCACAGCCGGCAAACGGGGCCCGTGTATCTTGCCAAATCTCCTCCTAACCCGTTTATCCAGGTGCAGTTTACGACCGCCTTGCGGCCTTCTTCCTGCTTTTTGGCGGGATGCCTGCTAGCAAGCACCCATTGCCATCTTACACTCGACGCTTTTTCGGCGGGCGGCACCCGTTGTGGGGGATCGGCGTGACATCGCGGATCGCTCGCACATCGAGCCCGACCGTCGCCAGGGTACGGATGGCCGACTCGCGGCCGGCACCCGGTCCGGCAACACGCACTTCCACGGTGCGCATCCCGCATTCTTTTGCTTTGTTCGCAGCCGTCAGGGCCGCCTGCTGCGCGGCAAACGGGGTCCCCTTACGGGAGCCGCGAAAGCCGAGCGAGCCGGCGCTCGACCAGGCGACGACGTTCCCGGCCTGGTCCGTCACGGTCACGATGGTGTTGTTGAACGTGGCTTGAATGTGAACTAGCCCGACAGGGATGTTCTTCTTTTCCTTCTTCTTGAAGGTCTTCTTCTTGGTTGACTTCGCTGGTGCTTTCGCCATTAGGGAATCCCCGGACTAGGTCTTCGACGCCGACTTCTTCTTGTTCGCGACGGTGCCGCGGCGCGGACCCTTTCGAGTGCGCGCGTTGGTATGAGTGCGCTGGCCGCGAACGGGCAGCCCGCGCCGGTGCCGCAAACCGCGGTAAGAGCCCATCTCGATGAGCCGTTTGATATTCATCGAGATCTCTTTGCGCAGATCGCCTTCGACCGCGCCCTCTTCCTCGATGATGCCGCGGATACGGTTTACCTCTTCCTCGCTCAGGTCCGCAACTTTCCTGTCGGGGTCAATCCCGGCCCGGAACAGAATGGACTTCGACCGGGTACGGCCAATGCCGTAGATGTACGTGAGCCCGATCTCGGCCCTCTTCCTGTTCGGCAGATCCACGCCCGCGATACGCGCCATGTGTTACTCCCTCAACCTTGACGTTGCTTATGCTTCGGATTCGTGCAGATGACCCGGACCACGCCCTGGCGGTGGATCACTTTGCATTTGTCGCAAATCTTCTTCACCGATGCCCGTACTTTCATCGTGTTTCTCCGCCTTCGGCGCGTCCACTGCCGCGCCGCCCGTGGGCAGCTGGCAGTGGGCTGGGGAACCACCCGCAGCCGACAGCCTGCCGCCCACAACCATCGGGGCTCAGCCCCTTTCCTTCAAAAGCCTCACAATGCGCCCGCGGCCGGGGTCGTGCGGAGAAAGCTCCACGCACACCCTATCGCCCGGACGAACCCGGACGAAGTTCTTCACCGCGGCGCCCGCCGCGTGCACCAGAACCTGCTGCCGGGATTCCAGCTCCACCCGGCAAGTCGCGTTCGGCAGCAGTTCCAACACCGTTGCGACGACGCCTTTCGATTCCGTCACGCGCCCGAATCCCGTCAGGGCCTGGTCAACACCCAGGGCCCGTTCGCAGTCACGGCGACGCAATGCTCGAAGTGCGCCGAATAAGAGCCGTCGCGCGTCACCGCCGTCCACCGGTCCCGCAGGACCTTGGAGTCCGGCTTGCCCGCATTGACCATCGGCTCGATGGCCAGAACCATTCCTTCCTTGAGCCGCGGGTTCTCGTTCTTACGGTCCACGTAGTTGGGAACCTGAGGTTCTTCGTGCAACCGCGTCCCGATGCCATGTCCCACGTACTCCCGAACCACCGAAAACCCGTTGGAGACGACGTGATTCTCAATCGTCCCGCAAACGTCGAACAACCTGTTGCCGGGCCGCACCTTATCAATCGCCAGCTCGAGCGACTCGCTGGTCACTTTCAGAAGCCGCTCAACATCGGAGCCGACCTCGCCGACCGCCACGGTGACGGCCGAATCCCCGTAGTACCCATCGAGCTCCACCCCGGTATCGATGGAGACGATGTCACCCGGCCGCAAAGCGCGTTTCGCCGACGGCATGCCGTGCACGATCTCGTCATTCACCGACGTGCATAGCACAAAAGGGTACTTCGCACCGGCGGCGGGCACATAATATCCTTTAAAAGCCGGACGGGCCCCCGCACTCCGCATCATCTTCTCGGCTGCGTTCTCGAGGTCCAGAGTCGTAACGCCCTCGCGAACCATCTCGCGAAGCTCCTGGAGAATCTCCCAAACCAGCAGGCCGCTGCGCCGCATCTTCTCCAACTCGGCGGCGGTCTTTCGAATAATCATCCGTTCAGCCGCTCGAGAATCTTTCGGGTCAATTCCTCCGGGGCGCCGTTTCCACCCACCACCTCAACCAGCCGGTACCTGTTTGTGCAGAAAAAATCCATTACCGGCAAGGTTTGCGCGTCATACGCCTCGAACCGCTTGCGGACAACCTCCTCCGTGTCGTCGGCGCGCTGCGCCAGGGGCGTACCATCCCGGTCACAGACGCCGTCGTTCTTCGGAGGCATGAACAGCAAGTTGTAGGTGGCGCCGCAAACCGGGCAGGAACGGCGGGCGGTAATCCGGCTGACAATTATATTGTAATCCACAACAAGGTTGACGACGACCTTGTCGCGTCCGAGCTTGCCCAGCAGCCGGTCGAGCAGGGCCGCCTGCGGGACGGTGCGCGGGTAGCCATCGAGGATGAGCCCCCCGGCGCAATCCGGTTTCGCCAGCCTGTCTTCGACGATCTCGTTGACCAATTCGTCGGGAACCAGGGCGCCGGCCTGCATGATGGCCTGCACCTTCTTCCCGAGCTCCGTTTCTGCCTTCACGTTCTGCCGGAAGATGTCCCCCGTCGAAATGTGGGGACGTCCAAGCGCCTCAGCCAGAAGAACGGCCTGAGTGCCCTTCCCCGAACCGGGGGGACCGAACAGCAACAGCGCCGAGCCATTCGTCATCAGTAGTATTCCGATCCGATCCTAGAAAACACTCCGGCGCCCGCGAATTCTGCCGGCCCGCGGAGTAAATCCTTCGTAGTGCCGCATGATGAGCTGCGCCTCGACCTGGTTCACCGTATCCATAGCGACGCCGACCACGATGAGCAGCGAGGTGCCGCCGAAGTAGAAATTGACGCCCAGACCGTCCAGGAGCCAGCGCGGCACCCACGTGTCGATCCAATTCCCGATCAACGGCAACGACTGCAGCTTGATGCCGGAGATCATAATCTCGGGGATGAGCGAGAGAACCGCCAGGTACAGGCCGCCCACGACCGTGATGCGCGTCAGGATCTTATTCATGTATTCGGCTGTGTTCTTGCCCGGCCGGATGCCCGGGATGAACCCGCCGTACTTGCGCATGTTGTCGGCCGCCTCGTTCGGGTTGAAGATGATCGAGACGTAGAAGAAACAGAAGAAGATGATTGCGATCACGTAGAGCAGCACGTAGAGCGGCTGCGAGTGCCGGATGGCCCCGAACATGGCCATGAGCCATGGGTTGCCCTTCACGAACCCGAGCATGGTGAATGTCTGGGGGAAAGTCAGGATGGACGACGCGAAGATCACCGGAATGACTCCGCCGGCGTTGACTTTGAGCGGGAGGTGGGTGGACTGGCCGCCCATCATCCGCCGCCCGACAACGCGCTTGGCGTACTGCACCGGGATACGCCGCTCGCCGCGCTCCACCAGAACAATGAAGGCGACCACCAACACCATGACGATCAGGATGAGGAGGAGGTGCAGCGCCGTCCACTGCCGCGTCACCAAGACGTTAGTGTAGACCTCGTCGATGGCACGCGGCAGGCCGACGACGATGCCGGTGAAGATGATCAACGACATGCCGTTGCCGATGCCGCGTTCGGAGATCTGCTCGCCGAGCCACATGATGAAGGCTGTCCCGGTGGTGAGCGTGAGAATCGTCATCAAGATGAAGGGAATGCCCGGGTGGAGAACGAAATTGCCCTCGCTCGACTGCAGCGCGGTGGCGATACCGAAGGACTGCATGATGGAGAGGCCGACCGTGAGGTAGCGCGTCCACTGCGTGATCTTTCGCCGGCCCAGCTCGCCTTCCTTCTGTAGCTTCTCGAGAGTCGGGATGACGACGGTGAGCAACTGGAGGATGATCGACGCCGTGATATACGGCATGATGCCGAGGGCGAAAATCGTGAGCCTCCGGAACATGCCGCCCGAGAAAAGGTCGATGAACCCGAATACGGTTCCGGCGCCCGCCGTGCGGAAGAACTGGTCGAGCTTATTGGCGTCGATGCCGGGAGTCGGGATGTGCCCGCCCAGACGATACACCGCCAGCAGTCCCAGAGTGAACAGGAACCGTCTGCGGAGGTCCGGGATGCGAAATATGTTCGCAACGGCTTCGAAAAACTTATTCATGCTTGACTCGCTTGAGCCGCCGCCTCAGGCGGAAGCGGCTCCTAACCGATCACCTGCGCGCTGCCGCCCGCGGCCTGAATCTTCTCCTGCGCCGCCTTCGAAAACAGGTGCGCCTGTACCCGGATGGGGCGCGCAATCTCGCCGGAACCGAGAATCTTGAGCCCGTCGCGGAGAGACTTGACCACGCCGAGTTCGACCAGCCGCTCGGGCGAGAACTCATCGCCATCCAGCCCCGCGAGCTGCCCGACGTTCACGATGGCGTATTCCTTTTTGAAGATGTTCGTAAAGCCGCGTTTGGGCAGCCGGCGGTGCAGCGGCATCTGGCCGCCTTCAAAACCGCGCTTCTGGCCGAAGCCGCTGACCGAGAGCTGGCCCTTCTGGCCGCGGCCCGCGGTCTTGCCGCGCCCGCTGCCCATACCGCGGCCCACGCGCCGCTGCAGCTTCTTCTGGCCGGCCGGGGGTTTCAATCCACTGAGGTTCATATGATTCCCTTGCGCTTAGCCGATCACCGCCACCAGGTGGGGCACCTTGTTGACCATGCCGCGAATGGCGGCGGTGTCGGGGCGCACCACTACCTGGTTGATCTTCCGCAGGCCGAGCCCGCGGACCACGCTCTTGTGCTTCTCCGGCGCGCAGATCGGGCTGCGCACCAGCTTGATCTTGATCGTCGATTCGGCCATCAGAGCTTCTCCACAGGCAGGCCGCGGATATCGGCCACGGTGTTCTTGTCGCGCAGTTGCTCGAGCGCGGCCACGGTCGCCTTCACCACGTTGTGCGGGTTGTGCGAGCCGATGGATTTGGTGGCGACGTTGGCGATGCCGACCGCCTCGATGACGGCGCGGACCGGGCCGCCGGCGATCACACCCGTGCCTTCCGGGGCCGGCTTGAGGAGCACGCGGCCCCCGCCGTACCGTCCTTCGACGATGTGCGGGATGGTGCTCTTCTTCACGTTGATCTTGCGCAGGTTCTTCTTGGCCGCCTCGATGGCCTTCTTGATGGCGGCGGGCACTTCCTTGGCCTTGCCCGTGGCATAGCCCACGACGCGCGCGTCGGGATCGCCGACCACGACCAGCGCCGAAAAGCTCAGGTTCTTACCGCCCTTCACCACCTTGGTCACGCGGTTGATGGACACCACGTGCTCTTTCAGGGTGTACCCGGAGGGATCAATCGGTTTCACGATAGTCGATACAGTTGTGGCCATGCGCTAGAACTCCATTCCGGCTTCGCGGGCGGCATCAGCAAGTGCCTTGATGCGGCCGTGATAGAGATACCCGCCGCGGTCGAAAACAACCTTCCGGATTCCCTTCTCCTGAGCCCTGCGGGCGATGAGTTGCCCGATCTGTTTCGCGCCGGCGACGTTGCCGCCATTGGGCCCGTCCTTCTCGGCCGAGGATGCGGCAACGAGGGTGCGCCCGCGTGCGTCGTCGATAACCTGCGCGTAAATGTGCTTCAGGCTGCGGAAGACAGCCAGTCGCGGCCGCTCCGCGCTGCCGCTCATTTTGCTCCGGATGCGGCGGTGAACCCGGCGCCGGATATAGTCTCTCGAAATCTTCTGGATCATTTTCCGCCAGCTCCCGTCTTGCCGACCTTCTTGCGCAGCAGTTCGCCCGTGTAGCGAATGCCCTTGTTCTTGTAGGGATCCGGCGGGCGCAGTGCCCGGATGTTCGCAGCCACCTGCCCGAGCAACTGCCGGTCGTAGCCACTGAGCACCAGGTGCGTCTGCTTTTCGATCTTCAGGTCCACACCCTCGGGCAACAGGTACTCGATCGGATGCGAGTAGCCGAGCGTGAACGTCGCCACGCGGCCTTTCACGTCGGCACGGTAACCGATGCCCACGATGTCCAATTCCCGCGTGAAGCCCGTCGAAACGCCGTGGACGGCGTTGGAGGCCAGCGCCCGGGCAAGCCCGTGCAGCGCGGCCGCCTGATCGCCGTCGCGGGTCAACTCGAGCCGGCCGTCGGTCTGCTTCACCTGGACTCCCGGCGGGATCGGGACCGTGAGCTTGCCCTTCGGCCCTTCCACCCGCAACTGGTCGCCAATTGTGACCTTCACCCCGTTGGGAAGGGGGATCGGTTTTTTTCCCACTCTCGACATGGTTCAGAACTCCACTAACAAACCTGGCAGAGGACCTCTCCGCCGACGCCCTGCTTCCGCGCGTCGCGGCCGGTCATCAAGCCCTTCGGCGTGGTCAGAATGTTGATGCCCAAGCCCCCGAGCACCAGCGGGACTTCGTCGCAGGCGACGTAAACCCGGCAGCCCGGCCGCGAGACGCGGGCGAGCTCGGAGATCACCGGGCGGTTGTTGGCCTGGTATTTCAGATAGATCTTGATGGTCTTCGAGGCGCCTTCCTCGGCCACCTTGTAGTTGAGGATGTAACCCTCTTCCTTGAGAATACGCGCGATCTCGATCTTCAGCTTCGAGGCGGGCACATCCACTTTCGGATGGCGCGCCTTGATCGCATTGCGGACCCGCGTCAGCATGTCGGAAATCGGATCTGTGGTCATCTTCCACCTTTCGGCCAGGTCTGCCGGGTTCAGCCGGCACGCAGGCCGTTCTCGTTCGTTGCTACCAACTGGCCTTGATCACTCCCGGCACCTCGCCCGAAAGCGCGAGCTGGCGGAAGCAGATCCGGCACAGGCGGAACTTGCGGAGGTAGCCGCGCGGCCGCCCGCAACGCCAGCAGCGGTTGCGGTGCCGGATCTTGAATTTCGGCTTCCTCTGGTCCTTGGCAATCTTGGCTGTCGTCGCCATTCCTTCTCCTAGCTCGTCCGGCTACTGCCGGAACGGCATCCCGAGGTGCTTGAGCAGCGCGATTCCCTCGGCATCGGTCTTCGCGCTGGTAGTAATGCAGATATTCATGCCCTTAATCTTCTCCACCTTGTTGTAGTCGATCTCGGGGAAGATCAACTGATCGCGGACGCCCAGCGTGTAGTTCCCGCGGCCGTCGAACGACTTCATCGAGACACCGCGGAAATCGCGAACGCGCGGCAGGGCGACGTTCACGAGCCGGTCGAGGAACTCGAACATGCGGTCGCCGCGCAAGGTCACCATGCAGCCGATCGTCATGCCGGTCCTCAGCTTGAAGGCCGCGATCGACTTGCGCGCCTTGGTGACGACCGGTTTCTGCCCGGCGATCTGAGCCAGCTCAGCGACGGTGGGATCCATCAGCTTCGGATTCTGGGTGGCTTCACCGAGACCGATGTTGACGGTGATCTTCTCCAGTTTCGGCACGGCCATCACGTTGGGGTAGCCGAACTCCTTCATGAGGGCCGGCACGGCCGTCTCTTTATAAAGTTGCTTCATCCTGGCAGCCATACTATTTCTTCGTCTCCAACGGCGCCCCGCATTCGCGGCAAATGCGCATGCGGTGCGCCTTGCCTCCGGTTGTTTCCACCTTGTGGCCGATGCGCGACGGCCCGCAGGAGGGACACACGATCATCAGGTTCGAGATGGCAATCGGACTTTCGCGCTCGGCGATGCCGCCCTTGATCTGGCGCTGCGGTATGGGGCGGGTATGGCGCTTCACCAGCTGCACGCCCTCCACCAGCGCGCGGCCGCGCCTCGGGTCCACGCTGAGCACGCGTCCCTGTTTGCCCTTATCCTTGCCGGCTATGACTTTGACGATGTCGTTGCGCCGGATCTCGATGCGCAGCAGCCCCTGGCCGCCGGCGCGCCGGGTCTTGAAAGCTGTCGTGATGCGCGGCATTTCAGATCACCTCCGGGGCGAGCGAAACGATTTTCATGAACCTCTTGTCGCGAAGCTCACGGGCCACCGGCCCGAAAACGCGGGTGCCCACGGGCTCGTTGTTCACGTCGATCAGCACCGCCGCGTTCGAATCGAACCGGATGTAAGTCCCGTCCTTGCGGCGCGTTTCTTTGCGCATTCGCACGACGACGCACCGTACGACCTTGCCCTTCTTGATCGCCGAATCCGGAGCGGCTTCTTTCACGCTGGCCGTCAGCACGTCGCCGAGCCCCGCGCGCAGGCCCTTGTCGCCGCCGCGGGGCAGAATTGCCTGCAGCTTGCGGGCGCCGCTGTTGTCGGCCACCTCGAGCATGGTTCGCATTCCGATCATCGCAATCTCCTAATAACCGCCTGGTCGCGCCGCCTGCCGTTCCGGGCCGGAGCCTCCACGGCGGCCGCGCCAGCCTTCAACCTTTCGGGCCTTTCCCGGGCGCCTCCGCATCGGACGTGGCCGTATCCTCCACGCCGACCAGAGCGGCGCGGCGGACGACTTCCGCCAGCCTCCACCGCTTCAGGCGGCTGAGGGGCCGCGACTCCACGATGCGCACCACATCGCCCACGCGCGCGTCGGACGTCTCGTCGTGCGCGTAAAACTTCTTCCGCCGGCTAACGATCTTCTTGTACAGCCTGTGAGGAACGCGCCGGGAGACCTCAACTACGATGGTCTTCTGCATACTGGTCGACACCACTTCGCCGACCTTCTCGTTCTTGTGACCCTTCGCCGTCTGCTCCGCCATGACTTATCCCTTCTGCGCCTCACCAGCTTTTTCCGTGGACGCGCGTTCCCCGAGAACCGTCAGAATGCGCGCGCGGTCCTTACGCAGGCCGCGATATTTCTTAAGCCCTTCCATCTGGCCCATCCGCATCTGGAACCGGAGGTGGAATAGCTGCTCGGTAAGGTCGCGCAGTTGGATGTCGAGCTCCTTGGTGTCCAGGTCCCGAACTTTATCTGCCTTCATTGACGTCTCTCCTACTCACTCACCTGCGGCCGCGCCACCATCTTCGTGGGAATGGGAAGTTTGTGCGCCGCCAGTCTCATCGCCTGTTCGGCGATGTCACGCGGCACGCCTTCCATTTCAAACAGCACGCGTCCCGGCTTGACCACTGCCACCCAGCCTTCCGGTGCACCCTTGCCCTTACCCATACGCGTTTCGGCGGGCTTCTTCGTGATCGGCTTATCGGGGAATACCCGGATCCAGACCTTGCCGCCGCGCTTGATGAAGCGCGTCATTGCGATACGGGCCGCTTCGATCTGCCGGTCCGTGATCCAGGCGCACTCCATCGCTTTGAGCCCGTAGTCGCCGAAGGCGAGCGAGCCGCCGCGCCAGGCCTTACCCGTGCGCCTGCCGCGCTGCTGCTTCCTGTATTTCACTTTTTTCGGCATCAACATGGGCGAGATCTCCTATTTGTCCTGCTCGGGCTTGGACTGGGCAGGTGGCTCGTGCTTGAGCTCCTGCTTCCACGCCGGCTGGGGCGGTGTCATCGGGGGCAGAATCGGCCCTCCGGACCGTGCGGGCTGCGCCATCTCCGACGGCGGCTGCTGCACGGCTGGCCCGCCGGGCTCGGCGGCCACGGGCGGAGGCGGCGCCTGCCGCCGGTCCCCACGGTCACCGCGATCGCCGCGTTCGCGCCGGTCTCGCGGCATGCGCCGCGGTTCGGGCTCGGTGGAGTACCCCTTGCGGAGCTGCGCATCGAGCAGGTCGCCCTTGTAGATCCAGGTCTTGATGCCGATGACGCCGTACGTGGTATAGGCCTGGGCGAAACCGTAATCGATGTCGGCACGCAGCGTGTGCAGCGGAAGCTGGCCCTGCAGGTACCACTCGCTGCGGGCGATCTCCGCTCCGTTCAGCCGCCCGGAAACGCGCACCTTGATTCCCTTGCAGCCAAAGCGCAGTGCCGAATCGACTGCCTTGCGCATCGCGCGCCGGAACGCAACACGCTTTTCGAGCTGCAACGCGATGGACTCGGAAACGAGCTGCGCGTCCAGCTCCGGCTTGTGAACTTCCTGGATGTCGATGAAGACATCGCGGCGCGTGCGCTTGGCCAGGTCCTGCTTCAACTTTTCGATCTCAGCGCCCTTGCGGCCGATGATGATGCCGGGCCGCGAGGTGCGTATGGTGATCCTGAGCTTGTTGCCGGGCCGGTCTACCTCGACCGAGCTGACGCCCGCCGCCTTGAGCCGCTTGCGGAGATCCTCTTTGAGCTTCTGATCTTCCATGAGCAGCTTGGCGTATTCCTGCTTGGCGAACCAGCGCGACCGCCAGGTCTTGCTGACGCCGAGGCGAAAACCGTAGGGGTGAACTTTCTGTCCCATCGTTTGTCCTTAGCTCTCCGCCGCCGTTCCCTGTTCGGCCACCGTGATGGCGATGTGCGCCAGACGGCGCTGGTAGCGGTAAGCGCGGCCCATGGGGGCAGGGCGCAACCGCTTCATCCGCGGGCCCTCGTTCACGTAGGCTTCAGAGACCACGAGCTTGTCCACATCCACGTCGGCCGAGCGGTTCTCGGCGTTCGAGATGGCGCTTCGCAGCACCTTCTCGACCATCGGCGCGATGCGCTTGTTGGTGGCGCGCAGGATATTGATCGCCTCGCCCGCGTTGTGGCCGCGAATCAGGTCCACAACCAGCCGCGCCTTCTGCGGCGAGGTCCGGATGTATCGTGCTTCCGCTCTTGCTTCCATCGTTATGCCTCTCGACCCCGCGCGGCGCCCTGCCGCGCGTCCGGGTCTACGCCGGCTTGGCCGCCTTCTCCGTCGACGCCTTCGCCGAGTGCCCCTTGAAAGTCCGCGTCGGAGAGAACTCGCCGAGCTTGTGGCCCACCATGTTTTCGGTCACGTACACCGGGATGAACTTCCTCCCGTTGTGGACGGCGACGGTATGGCCGACGAAGTCCGGCAGGATTGTGCTCCGCCGCGACCAGGTACGGATCACCTTCTTCTCGTTGCGGCTGTTCATCGCCAGCACCTTCGTTACCAGGTGCCCATCTGTGAACGGCCCTTTAGCAATGCTGCGACCCATAGATTCCTCGGTTTACTTCTTTCCGCTGCGGCTTACGATCCACTTGTCGGTCCGCTTGTTGTTCCGCGTCTTGAAACCGCGCGTGGGCTGGCCCCAGGGTGTAACCGGATGCCGGCCGCCGGAAGTCTTGCCTTCGCCTCCGCCGTGCGGATGGTCAACCGGGTTCATCGAGACGCCGCGGTTGTGAGGCTTGCGTCCGAGGTGCCGGGTGCGACCCGCCTTGCCCAGCGACACGTTCTCGTGGTCCAGGTTGCCGACCTGCCCGATCGTGGCCATGCATTCCACCTGCACCCGGCGCGTTTCGCCGGAGGGCAGTTTGAGGAGCGCGTAGCCGCCTTCCTTCGAAACCAGTTGCGCGGATGCGCCGGCGGAGCGCGCCATCTGGCCGCCCTTGCCGGGCTTCAGCTCGATATTGTGGACCACGGTGCCGGCGGGAATGTTCTTTAGCGGCAGCGCGTTGCCCACCAGGATGTCGGCCTCGGGGCCGGAGACCACGCTGCGCCCGACCTCGAGCCCGACGGGGTGCAGGATGTAGCGCTTCTCGCCGTCGGCGTAGTGAAGCAGAGCGATGCGGGCTGACCGGTTCGGGTCGTACTCGACCGCAGCCACCCGCGCCGTGATGCCGGTCTTGTCGCGCTTAAAATCGAGGATGCGATACGCCTTCTTGGCCCCGCCGCCGCGCCACCAGGAAGTGATTTCACCGGTGTTGTTGCGGCCGCCCGTACGCTTCTTCCCAACGGTGAGGGATTTTTCCGGCCGGTCCTTGGTGATCTCATCCCGCCCCTCGACGGTCTGGAACCGCCGTGTAGGAGTATACGGCCGATAGGATTTGATTGGCATCTTAAATCTCCGCGTACTCCGGAATCTTCTGCCCTACCTTGAGCCGGACGTAAGCCTTCTTCCAGTCCGAACGGTAGCCGGAGAAACGGCCGCGGCGGCGGAGCTTGCCGGCGGTTGTCACCGTGCGCACGCTCTCCACCTTGACCTTGAAAATGCGCTCGACGGCGGCGCGAATCTGGATCTTGTTCGCGGAAGGAGCCACCTCGAAGCACATGGTGCGCTCTTCCTCTTTTTTCGTAACGCCCTTCTCGGTAACGACAGGGCACCGGATGATTTCGTTGATGTTCATGCGAGCGCCTCCGAAAGCTTCCTGGCGGCGGCCTCCGACAACAACACGTGCTGGTGGCCGAGCAGGTCGTAGGCCGTCACTTCCCGGCTCGCCCGGAGAGTCACGCCGGCAATGTTCCTGGCGCCGAGCTGCAGGCTGCGGTTTTCGGCGTCGTTATCGACGACGAGCACCTTCCGGCCGGCCTCGAGCGTCTTGAGCGCCGCCGCGATGCCCTTGGTCTTCGGGCCGTCGAACTGAAACGTCTGGACGATCTTGAGCTCCCCGTCCCGCAGCTTGGCCGAAAGGGCCGAGCGCAGCGCGCCGAGCACCATCTTGCGCGGCAGCTTGTAGCTGTAGTCGCGCGGGACCGGCCCGTGCGCCGTGCCGCCGTGCCGCCAGATTGGGGAGCGGATGGAGCCCATGCGGGCCCGCCCCGTACCCTTCTGCTTCCAGAGCTTCTTGCCGGAGCCCGACACCTCGTGCCTGGTTTTGGTCTTCGCCGTGCCGCTCCTGACGCCGGCGCGCTCGTGGCGCACCGCCTCATACAGCAGCGCCTCGTTCACCTCGGCAGCGAAGACGGCATCGGCCAGCTCGAGCTCTCCGACTTTCTGATTATTGAGATCGACAACGTCCACTGTCGGCATCGTCTTCACCTCTTCGCGCGCCGGACAACGACATAGCCGCCGTTGGGCCCCGGCACCGCGCCCTTTACCACCAGCACGTTGTCTTCGGCGTTGATATCGATGATCTCGAGGTTGCGCACCGTCACACGCTGCGTCCCCATGTGCCCGGCCATGCGCATGCCCGGCCAGACCCGCGAGGGATAGCTCGAGGCGCCGATGGAGCCCGGCGCACGGTGGAACATGGAGCCGTGCGAGGCGTCGCCGCCGCGGAAGTGATGGCGCTTCACCACGCCCGCGAAGCCGCGGCCTTTGCTCACACCGATCACGTCCACCTTCTCCGCCGTCTTGAACTGGTCCACCAGCACACGGTCGCCCGGCTTGAAGTCATCGTCGCCCGGGTTCAGGCGCAGCTCGCGGAGAAACTTCACGCCATCCACGCCGGCCTTCTTCAGGTGTCCCGTGCTGGGCCTGCTGATACGCGCGGGCTTGATGAACTCCATGAGCCCGAGTTGCACGGCGTCATAGCCGTCGGTGAGCGGCGTCTTTCGTTGCACCACGACGCACGGACCCGCCTTGAGCAGCGTGACGGGCACCACTTGCCCGTCCGGGCGGAAGACCTGCGTCATACCGATCTTTCTGCCAAGAATTCCTGGGGTCATACTTTTCTCAGGAGTCGGGAGGGCCGAACGGCCGGGGCGCGCGCCCCGTCATTGCCCTTCCCGGCGCTCCTACCTCTTGTCTTTCCCGAACGCCTTGATCTCGACGTCCACGCCCGCCGGCAAATCCAGCTTCATGAGCGCATCGACGGTGTCCTGGGTGGGCTCCAGGATGTCCAAAAGCCGCTTGTGCGTCCGGATCTCGAACTGCTCCCGCGATTTCTTGTCCACGTGCGGCGAGCGGTTCACGGTGAACCGGTTCTTTATTGTCGGCAGCGGGATTGGTCCCGCCACCTGAGCTCCGGTCCTCTTCGCCGTCTCGACGATTTCCGTCGTGGACTGGTCCAGAACCCGGTGATCGTAAGCCTTCAGTCGAATGCGGATGCGCTCTCTCAACATAGCTAGTAGCCTTAGCTTGCTCTGCTTCGCTGGCCCGGGCCGCGCGAAACCGGCAAGCGCAATTACTCCAATATGTCCGTTACCGTTCCGGCGCCCACGGTCCGGCCGCCCTCGCGGATGGCGAACCGCAATCCCTTGTTCATGGCCACCGGCGTGATCAGCTCCACCACGAGGTTCACGTTGTCGCCCGGCATCACCATCTCCACGCCCTCCGGCAGCTCCGCCACGCCCGTCACGTCCGTCGTCCGGAAGTAGAATTGCGGCCGGTACCCCTTGAAGAACGGCGTGTGCCGCCCGCCCTCTTCCTTGCTCAGCACGTACACCGACCCGCGGAACTTCTTGTGCGGCGTGATCGAGCCCGGCTTCGCAATCACCTGCCCGCGCTCCACCTCGTCCTTGTCGATGCCCCGCAGCAGCAGTCCGACGTTGTCGCCCGCCTGCCCCTGGTCGAGCAGCTTCTTGAACATCTCCACGCCGGTGACCACCGTCTTGCGCGTGTCGCGGAAGCCGACGATCTCCATTTCCTCGCCCACCTTGCAGATGCCCCGCTCGATGCGCCCCGTCACCACCGTCCCGCGCCCCTGGATCGAGAAAATGTCCTCGATCGGCATCAGGAACGGGTGCTCTACGTCGCGCGTCGGCAGCGGAATGTAACTGTCCACCGCGTCCATCAGCTCGAGAATGCCCTTCTCGTACGTCTCGTTGCCGTTGAGCGCCTCGAGCGCGCTCACCCGCACCACCGGCAGCTCGTCGCCCGGAAACTCGTACTTCGTGAGCAGCTCGCGAACTTCCATCTCCACCAGGTCGAGCAGCTCCGGATCATCCACCGCGTCCACCTTGTTCAGCGCCACGATCATGTAGGGCACGCCCACCTGCCGCGCCAGCAGGACGTGCTCGCGCGTCTGCGGCATGGGGCCGTCGGTCGCCGCCACCACCAGAATCGCCCCGTCCATCTGCGCCGCGCCCGTGATCATGTTCTTGATGTAGTCGGCGTGGCCCGGGCAGTCCACGTGCGCGTAGTGCCGCTTGGCCGTCTCGTACTCCACGTGCGCGATGGCGATCGTGATGCCGCGCGCCTTTTCCTCCGGCGCGTTGTCGATGGAATCGAAGCTGCGGAACTTGATCTTCGGGTTCGACTTCGCCAGTACCTTCGTGATCGCCGCCGTCAGCGTCGTCTTGCCGTGATCAATGTGACCGATCGTGCCGATGTTCACATGCGGCTTGCTGCGGTCGAATTTCTCTTTGGCCATGT
>Ga0209777_10003833_pt1 | contig 18233 bp, 13 predicted proteins | sample FrelakmetHBP12HB_FD_187147 | JGI IMG/M metagenome (GOLD analysis project Ga0209777, IMG submission 187147) | Freshwater lake sediment microbial communities from the University of Notre Dame, USA, for methane emissions studies -HBP12 HB (SPAdes)... | ecosystem: Environmental > Aquatic >...
CAGGACCTGCCGCCGCAACGCATCGCCGAGATGCTCCACGGCCGCATCGCCTGGCAGCGCAGCTCCGGCGGCGAGTGGGTGGCCATCATCGAGATTGACAAGATTCGTCAAGCGAAGTTTTAAGATTTCAAAGTTTCAGAGGTTTCAGGGTAAAGGTGCCCACCCAAGCGAGTTTTTTGAGGGTGGCACTCGGCGTTGACTCTGCGCGGTCCCAGCCCGCGTAGAGGGCAAAAGATGGTAGCCCCAGGGGTGAGCTTGGGGTGACGTTAGAGTCTGAAGTCCGGCCCCGGAGGGGCGCAAGATAGCTTCACCATCCACCGGAGGAACATGGCGGTGCACGACAAAGTGTGCTTGCTTAAGAACACACGCATCGCGCTCCTTCTGACCTTAGTGTTTGTGGGGTTCGGCGTGCTAGATGTTCTGAGCCTTGCCAACCTAATGCCAGTAGCGCCGCACGACCCCGCTTTGCCCTATCTGCTCGTCGGTGCAGTGGCACTAGGCGTGATCTTGTTGAGATCCTTTACCTGCCTTGCAGAGCGTGCGATATTAGGTTTGATGATGGTCAGCACTCTGTTCAATCTGCTGGCAGTGACACAACCTCACCTGTTCAGCGGAATCGTTCGAAATGAGCGAATGACCGGGGCCGCTGTCTCCTTTACCTGCGCTATTATTTCTGGCTTCGCTGCTTTCCGGGGCCTTGCGCGCGCGACTCGCTAACCGGAACCGCCCGGCGCCTCACCCCGCTCTACGGTCAGCCCAGCAGCTTTCTCACCCGCCGGAACACCTTCAAGAACATCGCCGCCGTCAGCTTGCCCGTCGCCGTGTTCTGGTTGCTGGGGTGGTAGCTGGCAATCAGCGACACGCCGTTCGGCATCCTGTACTCCGCGCCATGGCCGAACTTATAGGCGGCGCGGCCGACGATCACACCCGTGCGGCGCAGGTGGTTCAGGTAGGCGTCGAAGCCGATCCTCCCCAGCGCCACCACCACACGCACCTGTGTGAGCGCGGCAATCTCGCGGTCAAGGTAGGGTGCGCAGCGCGCGATCTCCTGCGGCGTGGGCTTGTTCTTCGGCGGCGCGCAGCGCACGGCGGCGGTGATGTAGCAATCGAGCAGACGCAGGCCGTCGTTGCGGCTCTCGCCGACGGGCTGCGAGGCAAAGCCCGCGCGGTGCAGCGTGGGGTAGAGGAAGCGTCCACTGGCGTCTCCGGTGAACATGCGCCCGGTGCGGTTGCTGCCGTGCGCCCCCGGCGCCAGCCCCAGGATAAGCAGCCGGGCCTGCGGGTCTCCGAAGCCCGGCACGGGGCGCGCCCAGTAGTCGTGGTCAATGTAGGCGCGGCGCTTCTCGCGGCCGATGGCCTCGCGATACTTCACTAAGCGCAGACATTGGCGGCAGGCGACGACCTCGGCGTTCAACACGGTAAGAGCTTGGGGCAGACGCTGCATGGGTTCTCGCTTCGAGGCTTCCAGGTTAGAACAACTGCGGGTGGGTACGCTCATTGCACCGAAGCGTCATCCTGAACGAGCGGCCGGTCGTTGGCCGCGAAGTGAAGGATCTGCTTTTCGATTCCAATTACAACAGCAGATTCTTCGGCTCCACTTCGCTCCGCCTCAGAATGACAGCCTCTAGAGCTCCAACTGCTCACATCTCCTCGAATACGCCCAGCATCTTTTCCGAGGCCGTCAGCTTCTCGCATTCCGTGTCCAGCAGGGCGTAGTCGGCGGCGTACTGCTGCTTGAAGCGGTTGTAGAGCTCACGGCTCTCCCAGCGATCAATGGCGAGGTAGCAGCCTGCGAGGGCGGCGTCGCGCAGGAGCTGCGTCCCGTGGTAGGAGGTGCTGCGACGGAAGAGCGCGGCCCACGCGCCGCTGGAGGAGTACGCCTCTTCGAAGGCTTCAATCTTCTCGCGCTGCACCTAGAACTGCCAGACGATTTGAATCATCCCGGCATTGTAAATCCGCCTGCCACAACCGGGGATTGCCTGCCGCCGATGCCGTCATCCGAGCGGCCGGGATTGGATCATGCCGCGCTCACGGCCGCACCGGCGGAGTCCCAGGCTCCAGGATGTTGCGCGAATTGATCCAGTGCATCTTGATGATGTTGCCGTAGGCGCAATTCTCCAGGTCGGTCGAAGAGCTCAGGGTGACGACGATTCTGCCATCGCGGTTGTTGAGCTCGCCCCTCAGCTCTATCGTCAGACCCTTGTAGAGACCATCCGATATCTCAAAGCCCCCTCGGATGCGCCCATTGGCCTCCACATAGAACGGCGGTGCGTTGGCGAGCGCGTCCCCGCCCGGAGACGCGAGGTAACTGTAATCGCGGTCGGTTGCCCTTTCAGAGCAGCGGTTCTTCGCCACCAGCCGCACAATGGTCAACTGAGTGTTCTGGATCCAGACAAAAAGCACGGCACCGTCCTCGACGTTCTTCCCCGCCCACAGGCCGTTGTCATAAGTCTGGACTGCCCCAACCCCCTGGCCGTTCAGCAACGTGACAATCGCTATCGCGAACGCCAGAAAAACTGTCCCATTGGTTCTTCTCTTCAAGAAAAGCGATTTCATGGCTTCCTCCCAAGTTGTCCTGATCAGCCCCGGAAGAACTGCCCCATTTCAAGTGTTGGTCTAACGCTGGTTATGCGTGAATGAACCCGGCCAGCCGCCATTCGATTGCGCCGCCAAACCCCGCCAGAAACTCAACGAGGGGATTAGTCAGAAGATTCGGGTGGGGGTGTCGCGATGCAGGGGCTCATGCTGGATCCACCTGACATCCGCGAAGCCCATGCCGGAGCAAGAGTTGTCTGGTGCGGTAATGCTCTCCTCCGCCACGACCCGTCCTGACCTGTTGTTCAAATTGCCGTGCAGTTGAATCACCTGCTTCGAGCTCGACCTAGGGTCGTCAAACTCATAATCGCCCGAAATCCGCCCGTCGGACCCTATGTGGAACGGGTCCAGTTCGAGGCGCTGGTCCTTGCTTAGAGGCTGGATGACCTTGACGTGGTCGCCGGTTCTAGAATTGGTGCACTCCATCTCCACGTCAAATGTCTCAATGACCAGCTGGTTGCTCACGACGTAGAAGAAGACCTGGGTGTGTCCGGTGACCCCACCGTAGAGGCCCTCCTCGTAGGGGAGTGTAGCGCGGGCGACGGGGACGCTCCAGAGAACAACCAGAGCCACCGCCAGCGCCAGGACGATTACCTTCCCCGGCCTTCCATTCCCAAGTAGCAATCTCATGAATGCCTCCCAGGATGTCGGTTGAATGCCGGAAGCACTGTACCATTTTGAGTGTTGGCCTGACGAGGGTTCTGGTCGAAGGAACTCGGCTAGGCCGCCGGTTTGACGGGTTAGTGTGTATGGGATGCACATGTGTACACACTCGTTGTGTGTCTGTGGCCCGGCGCGCGGTTCAGCTAGGAGACATACTGGTTCGCGCGGCGTGCGCGGGCGGGGGTGGCGTCATCAGACAAGCTATTCCCCACGTCACTGCATGTGCTGCATCGTCCAGAAAGCGTGGGATTCTGGATCGGAACCACACGAAGGACTGAGAAGCTTCTCGTAACTTTTCCGCTTCTGCGTGGCTGGAAGGTGGAATAATACCTGCTGTTGTGTGCGTCGCGCGCACCGTCAGGGCCAGCGACGTGATTCCGCGAGTCGTCCCTTGGTGTAACGCTGACGCGCTGCGAGATGCAGATGCGGGGAGCCGCGGTCCCTTCTCGTGTCTGCCGGCGCGAACGCTCCTAAGCGCGCTCCGCGTTACTTCGAATTCTGGAAAATAGGCGGTTAGGGCGTAGGGAGTATTCGAAGGGAGTGTTCGCTGCACGGCGGGCTGCGGCCCGGAGTCGGGCAGCCTGAAACCGGCACTGAGGCACTCCCTCTCGAGACTCCAGAGAGGGTGGCGAACCATGCATCGAATTCTGATCGGACTGTTACTGTTCGCAGCTAGCGGAATTGCTCAGACCCTGCCACAAGATCTGTCTCACCCCTCCGATGGGTTTACCCCCGTGATGGTGCCTGCGGGGATTGGGGCATTGAATTGGGGGAAATGGGGCTACAAGAACGAGGCGGGCGAGTGGGCCATTCCCGCACAGTACGACTGGGCGGGCGAATTCCACGAGGGGTATGCGCTGGTGGTGGTTAAGGCGCGCGTACACGAGGACACAATCACTACGAAGTGGGAGAACACTGGGTACGATAAAAGAAGGCAGCGTGGACTCGTTCTCCTTTTTGATGGCGGCCGCATGGGCGTGATTGACAAGAGCGGACGTGTCTTGATGGAAATTCCTGCGCGCACCGACAAATTGCTCATCAAGGAAAAGTGGGCGCATGTGAACCTGTATGACAAGCTGGCAGTGTTGCGCGACACCGTCCCGGTCTTCATGGATGGAGAGGGTTACGGCCAGTACAGCGTGGAGAGCTTCCACTTTCGCAACGGTTTTGCGGTCATCCCGATGAAGGATCGCGCCTTCCAAATCAATGGGGGGTGCACCTATCTCCGTGCTTCAGGAGGCACCGTGACACGTGCCTTTCCCCAGGTATTCTGGCACTGTTCAGACTTCAATGAGGGCCTGGCGAAGATTGAGGTCCTCGCCGCATCCACGGGGTTCGGCTACATTGGAGAGGATGGTCAATGGTTGATACCCGCCGTCTATCCATACGCAAGTGATTTCTCAGAGGGGTTGGCCGCGGTAGAGGATCGTGCATCCCGTCTGTGGGGAGCCATCGATAAAACGGGCTCGAAGGTCATTCCATTCCAGTTCACCAGGGATTTCACCTTCTCCGAAGGCCTCGCCTACGTCGAAATCAACTCCCCTGGGTCCCAAGGTTTGGTGCGCGAGTACATTGACAAGAGCGGCCGGAGGGTCTTCACTCTCGATTTCCCCATTAAGTCGGACGTTTCGGGCCGCCCTTTTCATGGCGGGCTGGCGCGCGTCGAGGAACTTGACGGGAATACGCATGTGATTAGGACGTCATTTGTGGACGGGACAGGCAGGGTGCTCTTCCGGCTGAGGGCGGAATGTATTGACTTTCAGGGCAGCGTGACCGCCTGCTGGGTCGGAGACAGAAATAAAGCGGGAGGCATGACGGGGATTCTGGTGTTCGACCGCAACGGAACCATCAAGGGCAAGGACGGAGCAAGCCTGGAAATGGAGCAGGATTTGGCGACGTCGCCGGGTATATTACGGCGCGACGGAGCACAGTGGTAGTCGCCAACCGAGCGGCCAATGGCACCTATTCGAGGCGGTGGCTCCTGCCGGGAAGTATAACCTCAGTGTCGGGGCGACTCCAACTCCAAACTGTAGCTTGGCTTTCCAGTCCCAACGATCTCACTTTGGCTGACGGAGAACACTTGGGCCTCCGATGCGTCATCGTGAGTATTGCCCATCAATTTCTCCGACACTTCTACCTCCTCACGGATTCTCAGCGATTGGATTTGCGTTCTTGCCACCAGCCGTTAGATTGCCGGAAGCGGCAGCCTCGCGATCCGCCGCAGCTATCGCGCAGTCCCCATTTGCTCTGCCGCATTTTCTTTCGCCAACGCCCGCGCACCCCGCGCAAGCCAGCATGTTTCCTAGCTGAAACGCACATCACAGCGTGCACACCAGGACGAACAGCGGCCCACACGCGCGCGCGCCGGGCCACACAACGAGTGTGTACACATGTGCATCCCATACACACTAACCCGCCGCCGGTTTGACCGTTTCGAGCAGCCTCTCATAGACTTACTTAAAGGTTCGGGGCGATCTGCGCATCGGCTCCTTCAGCACCAGTGACGGCGAAGCGAGCGCCGACCCCGGGGATACTCCAGTAAAGGCATATTCTTGAACCCCACAGAAGAGACCAGCGCCGCCACCAATCCTTGCCTGCGCGAGATCAGCGTCGAGATCCCCGCTGAGATCGTCAGCCAGGAGTGGCAGGCCACCCTGCAGAAGCTCCAGAAGGTCGCCCGCATTCCCGGCTTCCGCCGCGGCAAAGTGCCGGGCACCATTATCCGCCAGCGCTTTGCTGACGACATCAAGTCGGAGATCATCGAGCGCCTTGTACCGCGCTACCTCCGCGAGGAGACCGCCCGCCAGAAGCTCCAGCCGGTCTCCCAGCCGCAGGTCACCGACCTGCACCTGGAGGAAGGCGATCCGCTGCGCTTCAAGGCCAAGTTTGAGGTGCTGCCCGAGTTCGAGGTCACCGCCTACCAGGACATCAAGGTTGCCAGGGAAATGGTCAGCGTAAGCGACGAGGAAGTGGAGAAGTCTCTGGAGACGATGCGCGAGCAGAGCGCTGCCTATGACCCGGTCAACGAAGACCGCCCGCTTGCCGATGGCGATTTCGCACAGGTCTCCTTCAACAGCCGCAGCCAGGAAGAAGGCGCCAAACCGGTCGAGATGACCGATGTGCTGGTGGAGATCGGCGGCGCCAACACCGTGGCGGAGTTCAACGAGCACCTGCGCGGCACTAAAGCCGGCGAGGAGCGCAGCTTTGACGTGCACTATCCGGATGATTTCAGCGACTCACGCCTGGCCGGCAAGACGCTGCACTACGACCTCAAGGTGCTTGCCATCAAGCATAAGGTCCTGCCCGAGCTGAATGAGGACTTCGCCAAGCAGCTCAGCGCCGACTTCAAGAGCATTGACGATGTTCGCGTCCGCATCCGCGAGAGCATGGAGCACCAGCGCCGGCACGAGGCCGAGGGCAAGGCGAAGGAATCCATCATCGAGGAGCTGACGAAGCGCTACACGATCGCGGTGCCGGAGGCCATGGTGGAGCATCAGATCGAGCAGCGGCTGGAGCGCGGCCTGCGCGCCCTTGCCGCCCAGGGCCTGCGAGCAGAGGACATGAAGCGCATGGACATGGGCCGGCTGCGCGAGGGCCAGCGCGAGGCGGCACTGCGCGAGGTGAAAGCCACGCTGCTGCTGGAGAAGATCGCCGAAGCTGAGAAGCTCGAGGTGACCGACGACGAGCTCAACCTCGAGGTCGGCAAGATCGCCCTGCAGGCGCGCCAGACCCCAGAGGCGGTGAAGGCCAGGCTGCAGGAGAATGGCACACTGGAGAGCATGCGCGACCGCATGCGAACAGACAAGGCGCTGGACCATCTCTACAACCAGGCGTAGACGGTCGAGGTTAATCCGCCGCGACAAAATCGCGGCCACTGAGTCAACAGGGCGGAGACGCCCGTAAGCAAAGGAGAGGTTCCCAATGCTTGTACCCATGGTGATTGAGCAGACGAGCAGGGGCGAGCGGGCCTACGACATCTACTCCCGGCTGCTGCGCGACAACATCATTTTCCTGGGCACGCCGATTGACGACAACGTCGCCAACCTCATCATCGCCCAGATGCTCTTCCTCGCCGCCGAGGACCCGGAGAAGGACATCTCGCTCTACATCAACTCGCCCGGCGGCTCCATCACGGCCGGCATGGCGATCTATGACACCATGCAGTTCATCCGCAATGATGTGGTCACCATCTGCATCGGCCAAGCGGCCTCCATGGGCGCCATGCTGCTCGCTGGGGGCGCCAAGGGCAAGCGTTACGCGTTGCCCACTTCGCGCATCCTCATCCACCAGCCGCTCATCATGGGCGGGGGCATCAGCGGGCAGGCCACAGACATTGATATCCAGGCCCGCGAGATCCTGCGCATGCGGGAGATCACGAATCAGCTCCTGGCCAAGCACTCCGGCCAGCTGCTGGAAAAGGTGGAGCGCGACGTCGAGCGCGACTTCATCATGAACTCGCAGCAAGCCAAGGAGTACGGCATCATCGACGACATCATCTACAAGCACAAGTGAGCTTCAGTGCGCAAGCGAGGCCGTCTACCTATGCTCCGCCTAGGGCGGCGTACCGGTTACTCAAGATTCTCCGAGGGGTTCTAAAAAGGCGTCCCTTCCCTTTACTGTTGACTGCGACTGAGGCGACAATAGACTCGTTCGACGGACGACAATCTTAGCCATGCTTTCCTGAGACGCCTGCGCTGGGCATCCCGCGACGGACGGATGGATTCCCAAGCCGGGAGCGTGGCATTGGCTCCGTGCGCGGTCAGCACGTTGCTGGTCTTGTTGCAGGGTGATCACGGTGAGGCAACAGCGGTAAAGGTCTGCGCGGTCCAAGCCGTTTAGACCTACAGGAGTGACTGTGAGATCCAGGTCCGGTTCCGATGAAGTGCTGCGCTGTTCGTTCTGCCACAAGTCGCAGGATGCCGTAGCCAAGCTCATCTCCTCGCCCAGTGACTATCCCCGGGCCTATATCTGCGACGAATGCGTCGCCGTCTGCAACTCCATCTTGGAAGACGATCGGTCTGAAACCCAGACCGCTGCGGGGCCGAACCATCTGCCCAAACCGCAGGAGGTCAAGACCTTCCTCGACGAGTACGTCATCGGCCAGGAGACCACCAAGAAGAAGCTGGCGGTCGCGGTCTACAACCATTACAAGCGTATTTATATGAACCGCCAGCGCAACTCTGAGGTCGAGCTAGCAAAATCCAACATCCTGCTCATCGGACCCACCGGCACCGGCAAGACCCTGCTGGCGCAGACCCTCGCCAAGATGCTGGACGTCCCCTTCGCCATCGTGGACGCCACCACCCTCACCGAGGCCGGCTACGTCGGCGAGGACGTGGAGAACATCATCCTCAAGCTGCTGCAGGCCGCCGACGGCGACGTCGCCCGCGCGCAGACCGGCATCATCTACATAGACGAGATTGACAAGATCGGCCGTAAGGACGAAAACCCCTCCATCACCCGCGACGTCAGCGGCGAGGGCGTCCAGCAGGCGCTGCTCAAGATCCTGGAAGGCACCGTGGCCAATGTGCCGCCGCAGGGCGGGCGCAAGCATCCCCACCAGGAGTTCACCCCGGTGGACACCACCAACATCCTGTTCATCTGCGGCGGGGCGTTTGTGGGCCTGGAGCGCGTCATCGGCCGCCGCATCGGCAAGCGCGCCATCGGGTTTGGCTCAATGGACGAAAAGGAACCGGTCGGCAACCAGAAGCGCGACAGCGAGATGCTGCAGCTTGCCGAGCCGCAGGACCTGATGAAGTTCGGGCTCATCCCCGAGTTCGTCGGACGCCTGCCCGTGATGGGCGTTCTCAGCGATCTGGATGAGGCCGCCCTGGTGGAGATCCTCGTGCGTCCCCGCAACGCCATCATTAAGCAGTACCAGCGCCTCTTCGAGTTTGAGAACGTCAAGCTGCGCTTCAATGACGAAGCCCTTGCCGGCATCGCTCACGAAGCGTTGCAGCGCAAAGTGGGTGCCCGCGGCCTGCGCATGATCCTGGAAGAGCTGATGCTCGACCTGATGTACCACCTGCCCAGCCAGAAGAAGGTGAAGGATTTCGAAGTGACCCGCGAAATGGTGGAGAAGCGCGAGCTCTTCGCGCCGCTCATCGAAAAACAGGCTTCCTGATCGCCGATTTCCGATTCCAACCGAGCGCCCGGGCAACATCCGGGCGCTTTGGCATTCTGCCGCGCCTGTGTGGCCGGGCCATCACGCGCGGCCCCGGTACTAAGACAATCCGCCGATTTGCATTCCGGGAATGCACGACTAGCGTGCGGAGAAGCGCTGGAACAGGACACGGATTGCCCTATCGAAAGGCCGCCAATCATCCGTAATACCCGGTACAGCACCACTGAAATTGACTGCGGTTGCCCACGCGGTACTGATGGTGTAGGCTCGAAGCTGCGCACGAAGAGGATGGGCCCCGTATGAGATGTTGAGGCGGTTCCTGTCTACAGACTGGGCAACAGGGAGTTGGGCGAGTGAGCACTGCCAAAGAGAAATTCGAAACGCTGAACCTCCCGATGATGCCGATTCGGGACGTCGTCATCTTCCCCCACATGATGACGCCGTTTGTCGTCGGCCGACAGTCCAGCGTGCGCGCGCTGGAAGAAGCTCTGGCCGGGGACAAGCGCATCTTCCTTGCCACCCAGCATGACGCCAGCGTGGACGAGCCCAAGCCCAGCGAGATCTTCGAGGTCGGCACCATCGTCAACATCGTGCAGAGCCTCAAGCTGCCTGACGGCAACATCAAGGTCCTGGTCGAAGGCCTGGAGCGCGGCAAGATCCTGCAGGCCACCGAGACCGACGGCTACTTCGAAGCCAGCATCCGCACCGTCAAGTTCGCCACCGAGCTCACACCGCAGATTGAAGTCGCCATGCAGCGCGTTGCCGGCCTGTTCGAGCAGTACGTCAAGCTCTGCCAGGCGCTCAACTACGAGACCATCGCGGCTTCCGTCCGCATGGACGACCTCTCCAAGTTCAGCGACACCATCGCTGCCAACCTCCAGCTCTCCATCGAGGAGAAGCAGGAGCTGTTGGAGATCTTCGACCCCTTAGAACGGTTGAATCGCGTCGCCGACGTGCTCGATATCGAGATCGAGAAGCTCAACATGGACCGCACCATCCAGGGCCGCGTGAAGCGCCAGATGGAGCGCGCACAGAAGGAGTACTACCTCAACGAGAAGATCAAGGCCATTCAGAAGGAGCTGGGCCGCGGCGAAAAGAGCGAGTGGGACGAGCTGAAGAAGAAGGTGGATGCCGCCGGCATGCCCAAGGACGTCTATGAGAAGGCCATCCAGGAGCTGAAGAAGCTGGAGGCCATGCCGCCCATGTCGGCCGAGAGCACCGTCTCCCGCAACTATCTCGACTGGCTGCTGGCCGTGCCTTGGAAGAAGAAATCCAAGGAAGTGCGCGCCATCGCCTTCGCCGAGAAGACTCTCAACGAGGACCACTACGGGCTGGAGAAGATCAAGGAGCGCATCCTCGAGTTCCTCGCCGTGCGCCAGTTGGTGAAGAACCCCAAGGGCTCCATCCTCTGCTTCGTCGGGCCGCCGGGCGTGGGCAAGACCTCGCTGGGCATGAGCATCGCCAAGGCCACCGGCCGCAAGTTCGTGCGCATGTCGCTGGGCGGCGTGCGCGATGAAGCCGAGATCCGTGGCCACCGCCGCACCTACATCGGCGCCCTGCCCGGTCAGATCATCCAGATGATGAAGAAGGCCGGCACCAAGAACCCGGTCTTCATGCTCGACGAAGTGGACAAGATGAGCATGGACTTCCGCGGCGATCCTTCGTCGGCGCTGCTCGAAGTCCTGGATCCCGAACAGAATTACATGTTCGTAGACCACTACCTCGACGTGGAGTACGACCTCTCGCAAGTCTTCTTCATCGCTACCGCCAACGTCATCCACACTGTGCCGCCGGCGCTGCAGGACCGCATGGAGGTCCTGCGCCTGCACGGCTACACCGAGCCGGAGAAGCTGGAGATCGCCAAGCAGTACCTGGTGAAGAAGCAGCGAGAACGGGCCGGCCTGAGCGAGAGCAACCTGCAGTTCACCGACGATAGCCTGCGCTTCATCATTCGCGCCTACACGCGCGAAGCCGGCGTGCGCAACCTGGAGCGCGAGATCGGCAACGTCTGCCGCAAGGTGGCGCGCAAGGTGGTAGCGGAGGGCGAAAAGGTCTGCGTCACGCTTACCGCCGAGAACGCAGCTGATTACCTCGGCGTCATGCGCTTCCGCGACACGCCCCCCAACGAGAAGAGCGAGGTCGGCCTGGTCACCGGGCTGGCCTGGACCGAGGTCGGAGGCTCACTGCTCTCCACTGAAGTGGCCATCGTGGACGGCAAGGGAAAGCTCACGCTCACGGGCAATCTCGGCGACGTGATGCAGGAGTCAGCGCAGGCCGCCATGAGCTACGTGCGCTCGCGCTGGCAGCGCCTGGGCGTGGCCCGTGACTTCTACCGCAACGTGGACATCCACGTGCACGTCCCCGAGGGCGCCATCCCAAAAGACGGTCCCTCGGCAGGCATTACCATGGCCACGGCCCTGGCCAGCGCCCTCAGCCGCATCCCGGTGCGGCGTGATATCGCCATGACCGGCGAAATCACCCTGCGCGGCAAGGTGCTGCCCATCGGGGGATTGAAGGAGAAGCTCCTCGCGGCTCATCGCGCGGGAATCTTCGAGATCCTGCTGCCGAGGGAGAACGAAAAGGACCTGGCCGATGTGCCGGAGAACCTGCGCAACGAGATGAAGCTGAACTTTGTCGAGAACATGGACGAGGTGCTGGCGCTGGCGCTGGAGCGTCCGCTGCCCGAGGTTGTGGGAGGCGAAGCCACGATTCCTCCGCTCTCCCCCGAACCAGCGTCGCCCACGGCCCGCCAGTAACGCAGTTTTGCATTGCTGAGCCCGCCCTTTGCGGCGGGCTCAGTCGTATGAACTCGGCGGGCCGGCGGGAACAAACCAGCCCGGCGTGGTGTCCTTCTTGGATATGAGAGTGTGGCGGGTAATGCGGGCAATGCTGGCAGTTGCGCTCGTCGGGCTTGGGTGCGTCTTCCTCTGGTACTGGTGGGATCCTTGCCAGTCTTGGAATGTGCCGTGCGTCTGCACGCGAGGGCTGGAAGCGTAAATTGCGGTACGACGAGCAATTTACGTAACCGCACGACGGTCTCGCCGGAAGCTGCGATTGAGTGTGCTCACTCTGCAGCGGAACGCCACCTCCCGTTCACGCTGATCTCCAAGGTACATGGCATTGACGACCAGATATCTTCCGCCATCATCGGAGACGCCACGGGGAACGCGATCGAAATCGTTTACGCGACGGGTATGGTGAATCGCCCTCGCGCTCTCTTGAAGCGCCGGCGTGAAACGCCGATCCGATTACTTGCGGACGAAACCTCACGAATCCATTGCTCACCCAGGCCTTCGGACCAATGGGAAAGAGATTTCATCTTCTGGTGACAGCCCATGGGCGCCACCATTCATCGCGCTCCCGGACGAGGCTGGGGCTTTCGGCTATCCAAAATCGACTCGACTGAGAACTGAGAACCGGGAACGCTTATCTCAGGTAATATGGTGGCGATGAAGGTCTACTCCAGGTTCGTCACCTCCGTCGCCGACGCCGCGCGTTTCCCGCTGCCAGGGCCGCCGGAGATCGCATTCCTGGGACGCTCCAACGTCGGCAAGTCGAGCCTCATCAACTCGCTGGTCGGCTCCAAGATCGCCAAGACCAGCAACACTCCCGGCCGCACCCAGACGGTCAATTTCTTCGAGATCCGCTGGCCGGGGCGTCCCAAGGCCGACGTGGTCTTCGCCGACCTGCCCGGCTACGGCTACGCACGCGCACCCAAAGCGCTCACCGAGCAGTGGCCCACGTTCGTTGACCCCTACCTCACTGGCCGCTCTGTGCTTGCGCTCTGTCTCTGTCTGGTGGACGCCAACATCCCCCCGCAGCCCATTGACGGGCAGCTCTTCGAGTGGCTGCGCGCCGCCAACCGGCCATTCTTCGTGGTGGCCACCAAGGCGGACCGCGTAGGCTCCGCCCTGCAGGCATCGCTCAACTCGCTCAGGCAGGCGCACGGTGTTGACGACCTGCTGCCTTACTCCGCCAAGACCGGCCTGAACCAGGATGCGCTGTGGAAGGTGATCCGCGAGGCGTGCGAGCAGTTTGGCAACGCCACCGGGACGGCGGGCTGAGCAATCCCCTGTTACAGAACAGTCGCTTCATCGACACAGCGCGTAACTCTTTAGGGTGTCATTGCGAGCGCAGGACGCGCACAACGATGCGCGTCCGGAGTCGAGTAACCCTGTGTTCTCGGAAGGTACAAAACAAAGGGTGGCTCGACTCTCCCGCTTCGCGGGATCGCTCGCCATGACACTCAAGAAGAGGTATCTACAGAGCCGGAGCGCTCAAGGGTCCCTTACCGCTTGCGCTTGCGCACGCGCACATCGAATGACACCACTCCGGTCTGGTCGCGCAGCGCCACGATGGAGACATCGCGGCTCACGTTGTACTCCAGTTGAATGACTTCCTGCGCCGACTGGCTGAGGTTGGTGATGTAGGTCAGCGTCACCCGCCCGGAGACATCCTGCTCCACCGTCAGCCGCGCGTTCGGATTGTTCTCCGGGCCGCCCACCTGGGGATCAATCTTCACCCGGCTCACGCCGAAGAGCCGCTGCACACGGCTGCTGACGGCGGCATTCAGCGCCTGGCCCAGCAGCGCATTCGAGGGGCTCTGGCCGACGGTGGCCTGGTTCTGCACGCTGCTGGAGATCATTGCCGGGTTGGCCTGCTCCTCGCGCGTGCGCCCCAGGGCGAGCAGCGCGATGATGTCGGCGGTGGGCAGCGGCGGGTCGGAGCGATAGCTGGTGTTCAGCCGGTCGAGCGAACCGTGGAAGCCCAGGGTGATGTCGTAGTCGCGCACCCGCGCCGAGGCTTCGACGTCAAGGTACGGTTCGATGCGAACTGGATTGGTGAAGGTGATATCGCCGCGCTCCACCCGGTACTTGGTGCCGTTGAAGATCAGCGATCCCTCGGTGACGCTCACTCGCCCCAGGAGCACGGGGCGCATCGCAGTGCCGCGGATCCGCATGTCCACGTTGCCGGCAAAACGCGCCTGCGTGGTCTGCACCTGCAGCTCCGGAGTAGAGAGCACGTGCAGGTCCACGTGCAGAAGGTTGAGCGGCGAATCCGCGGCCGCGATGGCCGGTTGCCCCTGCTTGCCGCGCGCCAGGTAGCCGGCGAAGTCGAAGTCGCGGCTGAAGCCGAAGCGCGTCACCGTGATCTCTCCTGCCAGGGTCGCGTTGTGCAGCGTGCCCACCAGCGTGAGCGTCGCGTCGCCGCTGGAGGAGACGCCCTCGGGATAGCGAATGCGGATCTCATGCCCGGTTGCGCTCAGGTTGGCGTAGACGCCATCGCGCAGGAAGGTCAGTGCGCCGCCGAGCTGCAGCTCGCCGCCACCGCTGCGCGCTGTGAGCTTCTCCACCTCCAGCCGGTTCTGGTTGAACGCCATGGTGCCATTGATGTCGCTCAAGCCGTTCGGCAGATCGGTGTAGGAGATGGCGCCGTTGCTCACCTTCAACTGTCCCTGCATCGAGGGGCTCGGCAGCGTGCCGTTCACCGTTAGATTCAGGTGCGCCACACCGTTCGAGACGATCTCCGGACTGAAGGCCTGCAACAGCTTTAGGTCTAGGTCGCCGCCCGCGCGGATATTCAGCCGTTGGCGCCCGGTCAGCTCGGCCGTGCCCCGCACCTCAAGGAAGCGCGTTCCCTCCATGCTGAGCCGGCAGCGCTCCACGTGCAGCACCTTGTCGGAGACCTGGAAGATCAGCGGCCCGTCATTGTTGAGGTAGATCTCCTCCACGCTGGTGGCAAGCTTGTCCACCTGGAGGTCCACGAACAGCTCCGCCGGGCGCTGCAGCGAACCTGAAAAGCTGGCGCTGGCCGTGAGCTCGGTCGGCCCAGTGAAGCGGTCGGGGATGAACGCCGTCAGAAGCGGATTCAGATTGCCGCTGGAGAGTGTGATCCTCGCGCGCGTCTGGAAGTCCCGGCGCAGCAGCACGGTTCCGTCCAGCGCTACTCGCGCGTCGGCAAAATCCGAGGTGCCGGTAACATGCATCTCGCGGCCGGTGGTCGCGGCCTTCAGGTCAAATGTGCCCAACGCATGGCGGTTCACCGTAAGCGTGGAGATGCGCGCCGAGCCGTTCAGGACTGGTTCCGCCGGCGTGCCGGTGCCGCTGGCCTCGAACTGCACGCGGCCACTGAACTGCGCGCGCGGCTGACGGAGTGCTGCGAACTCCTCCAGGCGGAAACCTGAGCCGCGGGCGCGGAAGTCAAACGAATGGCTCAGGAAATTATAGCCTCCGCGGCCGCTCAGCTCCCCGCCGTGGGCGCGCAGGGCCACATGGTGGAACTGCGCCTGCCCCGATCCGAAATCCACCTCGGCGGCGAGCGAATCAAAGTGTTCGCCCCAGGCTTCGCCTTCGCGCACTTGCAAGCTGCCGCTGCCGCGCACGTCGTTCTGCGGACCGGCAAGCATGGCGTGGGCCTCCAGTGAGCCGCTGACCGGATAGGGCGAGCCCGCCTGCTCGCTCAACTCCGCCAGGCTGGCGCGGTGAAGTGTCGCCTCCAGGCGTAGCCGGGAGGAATCGAGCAAACGGTTGTCTGTCAGCTCCAGCGCACCGTGGAAGTTGAGCACCGCGGCACCCTTCCGCAGAGTTGCGGATCGCACCAGCAACTGCCACGGCGAGTAGGCCAGGTCTAGATCCAGGTGCTCCCATGGGATGCGCACGCGGGCATCCGGCGGCGCGGAGGCGTGGTGTTGGGTCTCGCTTGCCACGTGGAACCACGAGCCCGGCAACAGCAGGGCCACGTCGTCGGCCTCGCCATGCCCGGTCACGGATGGGTCTTCGAGCGTGCCCGTCACCGCGCCGTTGAAGCGCACGCTGCCGCGTAACTCGAAGGGCAGCGGCGGCGCTGTCGGTCCGCGCACCGCGTGGGCGAAAGGCAGCAGTTCGTGCACGTCCGTGCTGTGCAGGCCCACCTTGAGGCTGGAATCGCGCGAAAGCCGGCCGCTGGCCACCAGATGGGTGGATGGGGTCGCAGCGTCAAGCTCCGTGATTTCCAGCGCGTCGTGTGCGGCATCGCCCGTTCCCACCAGCCTCAGCTTGACTGGAACTTGCCCCGGTACAATTCCGGTGATCGGTTCTGTTTGAAGCGCGATCTGCGCCATAGCAGAGCGCGGAGTTCCCTGCCAGTGCATCTCCACTGTTCCGCTGGTGCGGCCGGCAAGGTGGAGCTGCGCCAGCGGCATGTCCGGCGTGTTCAACGCGTGCAGTACATCCTCCAGCGCGAAGCCCCGCCCCTGGAAGCGCGCACTTCCCGCGGGCCGCTGCGACGGAGCTGCGTCAGCACGCGCCAGCCAGCGCATTACCTCCGCTTCTCCACTTGCCTCGCCTTTCAGCAGTCGCAGCGCAATGTGCGGCAGGCGGAGGCGTTCAGTGCCGGCCACAAAGTCCGTCTCGCCGTCCACGTTCTCCAGGCGGAGCGTGCCATCGTCAAAAGCGGCGTCGCGCAATGTGATTTTCCCGGTGCCCTTCCACCCGCCGGAGGCTCGTGCCGTGAGCCCGCTGATCTCCAGCGTGCCGCCGTGGAGGCGCCGTTCGCGGAGCACCGCCGCGGCCTCGCCCAGGTCCAGCGCGGCGTGGTAGCTGCCGGCGAGGCGGGGATCCTGGAAGTCCTCCACGGTGCCGCTCAGCGCCAGCCTGCTGCGATCACTGGAGACGCGAAACTCGGAAACATCCAGGTGGTTGCGAGAGAGCGAGAACTGTGCATCAGCAGTGAGCGCCACCGGCCGCGCGTTCTCAAACTGAACGCCGAGACGGCCGGCGTGCACCGACGCCAAGTAGCGATGCTCGCTCGCATCCCACCGTGCATTCATGACAAAGTCGCCCGCGGAGAAATCCAGCGGCAGCACGCGCTCATTCCATTGCAGGCTGCCGTTGATAATCTCCACGCGCTCGACGCTCATATCGAGCACCTCCTGTATCTGCTCGTTCGCGGACTTCTCGATGCGCGGACCGGGCAGGTTGCTCTCGCCGTTTGGACCGACGATCAGGTGCACCTGCGGCGCGACGGCTACCAACTCGCGAAGCCCAACGTGCGGAGCGAAGAACGAGAGCGGCTTCAAATGAAGACGCACTCTATCGGCGCGCAGCAGCGGCGCTGCACCGGCCGGTTCGGTGCCATGGATGGTGAGGCCGCTCGCCTCGATCTCCAGACGCCACAGGCTCCATCGCAGGTCAGTCAGTTCAACCCGGCCCCCAGTCATTTGCTCCAGGCGCGCCACCAGCACCCGTCGCACATGGTCGCGAAGGAGATTCGAGGTCAGGTACCACGAGCCCAGTATCGCCAGCGCCAACAGCGACGCAACCAGCAGCGCGAGGGTTCGCCGCTGCCTTCGCTTCCCTCGCGCGCCTGTCTCCGCTGATGTCTTCGGACTCATCTATGGCCTCGGCCCCGCCGCGGGCGGTGTCCAGCGGATGCGTATGTCGCTCTGACCGCGCAGCGTGTTCATCCAATTCGCCAGGAGCTCATTCATGCGTTGCTCGGTAAGAAACTCTTCAATCCTGGAATACACCGCGGCCAGCGGTTCCGGCTCCTGTCCCCGGGACTTCACCTTCGGCGCCAGTGTCTCGCGATAGTAGCGCTCCACCTCGCCGCGGCTCACGCGCAGTGACGGACGCAGGCGGAAATCAATGAAGTGCAGGATCTGCAACTGGTCGGCGACCATCTCGCGCACCTGTTGCGGTGTGAAGCCGTACTGCGCGCGTACCTGCTTCCACACTTCATCACTCGACCCGGACGGAAAATGCCCGCGGATGGCGCGTACCGCGTCTTCCACCTCGGAGTCAGCGGCGGGTGAGAACTGCTGCATCTGCTGGCGCAGCAGTTCGTGCTCCACCAATCTATCCAGCGCAGCCTG
>Ga0209777_10003834_pt1 | contig 18229 bp, 32 predicted proteins | sample FrelakmetHBP12HB_FD_187147 | JGI IMG/M metagenome (GOLD analysis project Ga0209777, IMG submission 187147) | Freshwater lake sediment microbial communities from the University of Notre Dame, USA, for methane emissions studies -HBP12 HB (SPAdes)... | ecosystem: Environmental > Aquatic >...
AAAAACTCCAATTTAAAAAAATCACAAGAAAATATTAATATATAGCTGTATGAAAAGATACAGCGAACTTATATTGGAAAGTGATGATAGTCGTCACTCTTTCTTTATGCAACAAGCAATAGATTTAGCTATTAATAATATTAAAAATGGAGGTGGACCTTTTGCGGCTTTAGTTGTTAAAAATGATAAAGTGATTAGTCAAGGTGTTAATAGAGTAACCGATAATAATGATCCAACAGCTCATGCTGAAATAGTGGCTATTAGAAAAGCTTGTGAAAAATTAGGAACTTTTCAATTAGATGGTTGTCAAATATATTCAACTTGCGAACCTTGCCCGATGTGTTTTGGGGCAATTTATTGGTCTAGAGTAGATAAAGTATTTTTTGGAGCTACTCATCTAGACGCGCACGACGCAGATTTCGACGATAGTTTTATTTACGCTGAGATTAAAAAAAGTCCTGAATCTCGTAAAATTCCATTCATCCAAATAGATCAAGAAGATGCCGTTAGGGTATTTAAAGAATGGGAAGGAACATCGAATAAAGTAAAATATTAATATGATAAAAAGTTATAGAAATTTTTTATCCGTTAATGAATATTATGAATATGATGATAATGGCGAGTGCACCACAATAACGATTTACCAAGATGACCCAAACTCAGTTGATAGAAGTGACATAGATCCTTACGGTGAAGAAGAATGGGAAGAAGATAAAAGAAAATTAGACTGGAATAAAATAAAAATAGTTCATCCTAGATATTGGGATACTGAAAATGAAGGTAAAAGAGTTTTAATAGTTCCAGATAGCTGTTATTATACAATGAATCAAAACAACCCGATGGATGTATTTGGAACAATCTCAAGAATTACAGGATTAGATCATTGTTTTAATGTTAGATGGGATAATGGTGGAGAAAATGGTTATAGACCAGCAGATTTAACTTTAATAAAAATAGATAAACGCAGAAGAAAAGAAGTTCCAGCTTCAAAATTAGGATCTGTTAGATATTAAACATTTTTTATTTTGTCCGATATAATATTTCATGGAATATAATTTACAACCCAAACAAAAGTCTGATGTTCAATTTAATGGACGCATAGAAAAAGACAAGAATTGGGCTGTTCCGTTTGTGTCTAACGTTAAGAAAGAATTTGATTCACGTTACGACGTTATCAAACAGCAATATGACGAATTACTTGATGAAGTCTATTGGAATAGTATAATATATTCAGCTAAAATTAATTTTAAACCAGTTATAGGAAATGTATATTATTTATATGAAAATGAAAACGGTCATTTTTTATCTTTAATATCGCCAGGTGAATGGGGAAGAAATAGTCTTGGTGCTTTTATATTTAATTTTACTGGGAAATGGGTTAAAGTTTAAGCGTCCCAATTTTCTTCGCCATAAGGATCTTCTTTTATATGTTTCAATTTCAATTCGTCGTTATATGGTTTTAAATGTAATGGATTTGCAGCAAAAAGAAACCCTTCATCATCATTATTAAATCGAACAACAACTTTACCATCATCTCTAATTCTCTCAACAGTTCCAATTTTACCATTATATTTAGATTCTGGTTTTTCATAAATAAATTTACCACCAACTTTAAATTTATTCATTAAAGTAAAAGTCCGCCTACAGTTTTGCTCAACCATCCTTCATTCATCACAAATTCATCATAAGTATTAATAGTTTGCATTCATTCGTATTACTTTTTAAGCCATAACTGTCACCGATGCTCCAGGTTCTTTAAGTTGAACTCTAATTTCGTCGTTGCTCATAATATCTTTAAATTTATCGTCTTTATTTTGTATATTCTGTAATTTCCAATCATTCCCAGCGTTGGATGTTTTGTATATATAATTATTATCACCCATTTTTATTTCAATAGTTTTACTAGATAAATTATCGTAGAATTTTCTTATATTTTCATTTACTTTATACATCTTGATTGGTTGCCAATGACCTCCTTTTTCCCTACTTTGAAAAACAATATATTCTGGTTTTGGATCAAGCTCACTATCTTCTTTTTTAAATATTAAAAAGAACTTCACATCAAGAGTTTTTTCTAAAAAGGTTTCACAATCTTTAGAAGATTCTATATTATTCTTTTTAAATCCTTTTTTATCTAATTTTCTTAAAAAATTATCATCCTTAGCTAAAGTTTCAATATCATGAAACCCTTCAGAATTAAAATCAATAACATCTCCCATCATAACATTTTCAGCATTGATAGATTTAAGAAGAGTCTCACTATCAGTAATAATGCTTTCAAGAACATTAGCGTCACCGATAATTTCAACCATCTCAAGGTTCTCTTTTAAAAATTGTTTATATCCTTTTATTTTCATATTTTAATCTCTCATGAATTGTGCATCCTCATCTTCTTCTTCATTCTCACCTAATTCGGCTTGAAAAACTATCTTTTCCACTATATTAACCAAAGTTTTTAATGTTTTTGATTCTCTCATTTTTCTAACTGTAACAGGTTCTTGTTTATCTCCTCTAATATAGACCACCAATAATTCCCATTCTTCTAAAGGTTTTTTAAGATCAAATCTAAGAGCAGCGTTGTGTGGTTTTTCTAACGGCACAAAAGATCTAAACCATTCTCTTTGATTATTAAAAGGTCTTTTCCAAAGTATTTTACCATCTTTTGTATCTTTAAACAATTGTAATTTTATTCCAGCGTCAGTCCTAGCTTCTTTCTTCTCCTCTTCTTCGTATTCTTCCTCAACTTCTTCTTCGTCATCTGGTTTAACTACAGGCTTTGCTTTTTTTCCATATTCCCAAGAAGTATATTCTGTATTATCTGATTTATTTTGAAGATAATCGTCCTTGGAAACAAATTCATCTTGTGGTATATAAAGAACTTGATTTTTATCAGTTCTTATCGCAAGCAAAGTTCCCTCTTCACCTTTTTGAAAACCTTCTATGGCATAAGGAACATTTTTATCTATTAATCCTTTTAAATTTTTATTATTTCCAGCATAATATACTAATTCACTAGTTCTAAAAGCTGCTCCTTTCACTGGTTTATTTCCAGTTAAATTTTTAGTATCAGATTTAGTTTCTTCATAATCGTCTTCTGATATAAAGTCACCGCTCTCGTGTGAAAAAACTGATCCGTCTTTTGATTTTAGAGTTAAGGCGTGAACTCTTTTTCCGTCAATGATTCCTTTATCAAAAGAATAATCCACCATGTAAGGAGTGTCTTTTCTTAAAGTGACGCTATCGCCAACAAAATAGACAATATCTCCTTTCTTGAAAACAGGTGGGTCGTTAGACGTTTGAGCTGGTTTTTTCTTTTTTTCTTCCACTACTTTTTTAAGGTCTTTTTTATTTTTTTCAGTTTTATTATATTCTTCTTCTATAATCCAATATCTTGGATCTATTGTGAGTTCTCTATTCATAACTAAAATTTGTATTCCATCTCTTTCTTCACCAATAACTTTATATGGAGTATCTTTTTTCACAGTCACCATAGGCAAAGTTTTTGCTCTAAACGGGGTGGCAGCTCCAGTGTAATAAATTACGTCGCCCACTTTAAATTTATTCATTTCTTAGGCTTTTCTTTTTTGACGTGCATCGCGGCATTTAAAAGTTCTGTTAATTTTAATTGATAATCTTTTATTCTAAAACAAAAAATCTCTTTATTCATTTGTTTATTTTTTCTCATATAAACATCCAAAACTATTAAAAATTCTCCGTTCCACGAAGTAAATAGATCTTCTTCATTTACAGTCTCTCTATCTCCTATTCTAAATATAGTGTCCACAATAGTTCCTTTTTTATCCACTCTCATTGTGCAATATAGATAATCACCATTATTATACCAATGGAGCTTATTAGCCATCGTATCATCTATGAGTTTATCTAAAATTTGTTCGTGATTCATGGTTCTATATATTAAATTTAATTATCAGATCGATCGACAATTAAAACTATATATTAAAAAATAAAATTAAATAAAAACAACTGGAATTTCTTGATGACAAGATACATTTTCTAATCCTTCAAATGGAGTTAAATCAATAATTTTTCCATTTAAAAATTCATCATTCAAGTATTCTTGTGTCACATCTCCGTGTATGTTGTTATTGAAGTCTTGGACTTTATTTAAAGGATTATTCATAATGATAGATTTATCATAACACATCATTTTTGGAAGTGGAAGCGGATTTGAAGCCATCTGTGATTCTAAAAGATTTGGTCCATTATATCTATTATTCAAAATATAATAACTAAGAAAAGAAGTTCTGAAAATATGTCCGTCTAAACTCATTGGATACCCATAATCTCCACTCATTCCTTTCCAATTAAAAACATTATGTTCATTTAAAAATGTAGGTGGTTTCATATCTACTTTTGCTGGATAACAATAAGTTAATCTTGGATGAAGACGTAAAGATAATGTTAAAATATCTCCTTTAGATGAAAAATATTTAAATTGATCATCTTCTATAGAAAATGGTTCTTTGAAGACATTATCATCTACAAAGAAAACAGAGTATTTTTTTGTTTTATCAAATAGATATATTAAACAATTTTGAAAACTTGAAACCTCTTTATAATAAATGATATTACTATCTCCATGAATTTCCTTCAATTGATTGTAACCTTTTTCGAAGGATGCACTGGAAGACGCATATAAAATCTTTATATCAGAAGAAGAAAACTCCTTAAAATATCTTTTCATTGAGCGTAGTAAAAGCTCTAATTGACAGGACCTATCTTTCGAGAACAATATAATATTAATCATCTAAAAATATATCCATTACTTATTTTTTCTACACTAATAACATCTTCAATTCTTATTTTATCATAAATAATAGCTGGATTTTTTGTAGCTATTAGCATATAACCGTCTGAATCACACGATATATCATTCGTTGTAAATCCAAGAGGATCAACCTTTACTTTAAAAATAAATGTTTTTTCTATATCTGGATGATCGTTCATAACACTTATTATTTTTTATTTATATCTTACCTAGATATATAAGTTTTAAAATAATAAGATGAATCCTACTGTGCAACAGACATAAAAAAACATATAAAACCAGCCCCAACAAGAATTTAATGGCGGCCTAAGTGGTCTTTTTATTAATAATAATAAACCAAATACGCAACTAAAGACGCTGGCCAATAACAAAATAATTTGAGCAAATAGTATCATATTACATTTTTTTAAACATATTTATTAGATCAGTCGGGCTAGCGCTGATACCCATATACTTATTCAATTTCTTAACATCTTCTTCCATGTCAAGATTATATTTTTCTTTGTAACCATCTCTCAATTTCTTTGTGAAATCCTTAGCGACCTTTAACATCTTCATAAGATTTGGTTTCTTGTCACCACTTAACATTTCCTGCAATTCTTCAAATTTAGGATATACAAATTCTTGCATTCTTTCCATAATTGCCTTGATCTCAGGATCTTCTACGTTTTTTAATTTTTCGTTGTCTATCATTTTATTTTATTTTTTAAAATCTAATTTTTGTTGTATATACATTTAATGGATTTGGTCTATCAATATTTGGTCTATAAATACCATCCGAATCATCATCTTCCCACATCTCTTCACCGTAAGGATCAATATCTTTATATTTTTCTCTTTTTGCTTCTATTTCCCTTTCTTTGTTTTCTTTTAATAGTCTTATATTCTCAGTAGCTTTTTCTAACGCTTTGGATAAATCAAGATCGGTATTATATAATAGATTAGATATATACTCTCTTTTCTCTTTAGTGTCGTCAAATCTATATTTATCATCGTGTATGATTTTGATTTCATACAAAGGATCCGCGAAACCTTGTCTTACTCTCATAGTTATTTTTATAGCTCGATCACTTTTCATATCTAACATGAGTAGTCCAGATTTTTCGTTTTGATCTTGAAGAATAATCCCTCTTAATTTTTCACCGAATTGAAGAATCCTCAATTCATCGTCTACAAGAGCGTAACATAAATAATTATTAAGGGGGCGCCCGTAAAGACCTTTCATACCAGTTTCAAGAACCATCACGTGAGGTTCTTTATTTTTCATACCTTTTGCATTAAGTAAAGGTCTGACTATAAATGTTTTACCGTCATCTAATTTTGTTGGTTTAAATATTTCCATAGCTTTTATTTTTTACATTCACAATTATCTTTTCTGACTTGTTGGAATATATCATTTAATATTTGGGCGAAAAACCCAATTATTATTGACACTCCCAAAATTTTCAATATTAGAATATTGAACATAAATGGTATAAGAACTAGAAAAGCTCCAGTTCCATAAACTACCCAATTAATTAAATTCTTTTTTAATCTTTTTTTCATATTTTATTCCTCCCAATTTTCTTCTCCGTATGGATCGATGGGTGATATACGTCTACCCATTGGATTACCATCTTTCTGAATTCTATAGAATTTATTTTCTATAGATTTAAAACTATTAATTTGATTATATTTTAAAGACATTACTCCGTCAACTCTATTTGGAATATATGTTAAATCTTTTATTTTATTATTATTAGCTAGATAATTTCTATATACTGTTCTAGGACCGTCTTTTAAACTTTCTATTTTTTGACCAGAAAAATTGAAACTACCATCTATTACACTAGGAACTCCTTTCATAGATTTTAGTATTCCTTTTGAATAATCATTACCAAGAATATCCAATTGAGTATCAAAGTCGCGACAAGATTTGAATTCTACTGGTAATTCATCAAATATTTGTGCCCAATAACCTACATATAAATTACCACGCACAGTAACGCTTAGATCTGGATTTATAACAAAATCAGCCCTAGTGCATTTCTTCATAAATTTTCTTATGAGAAATTTATAAAATGTTTTTTTAAATCCTTCAAACATATTAGAAAGCATCACCTAATCCATAACCAAAATAATCACCTTCATCCATTGTCATTTTGCCTTCTTCAATGAGCTTTATTTTAGTGAAATCGATAACCATACAACATACATTTTCTTGCTTCAAATTCCAATATTTAACAAACTCATCTACTTGTTCTTTTGGAGCAATTGATAAGATCTCCAAAGCTTCTTCACGAGCTTCTTTCTTAATCAATTTGTTTACGATTTTAATTACTTCTTTATTCATAATATCTTTCTTTAAAAAGTTTGTAAAATTTCATCACTTCACCATTAATCAAATCTTGACTAGCAGCTGCTACGAAATTATCAAATTTTGTGTATTTCTTTGAAACATAAGTTTTAAAAGAATCCATGAAAATTTGATAATCTTCCTTTGGTAATTCTGGTAATAATTTTATTATTACATTCCCGTTGAATTTTTCTTTTATTTTTTTAAGTGATTGTTCTTCTAAAAGAAAGAATCCAATTTTAGCCCTTATAGCACATTCAGGAAAAGCTTTTTCAACATCATTGAAAATCTTATTAATATCAGTTTCTCTAAAAGGATATTTTTCTTCGTCAGTCTTATATTTCTTTATATAATCTAACCATTCCATATAAGTCTTTCTCTTGGAATTTCTTTCTCTATTTATCTTACTCAATCTATAAAGAGCAACTCCTTTTTGATCATATCCGTAAGGCTCAAGATCAGATACATAAGGATTAAAATATTTAGATTTTATTACAAAATCGAATATATCCTCTAACTCAGTGAATCCTCTATGATAAACCGTTGGATCTAAATCTAAGAATTCTAATATTTTATTAATATCTTTTGATATATAAATTGTTCCTTTTAATTGTCCTTTAACATAATGATTATATTTTAAACCGTCCATACCAAATTTCAGTCCTCTTTGTTTAGCCAATTGGCCTATTAGATTACCTAAATCATTATAATTAAAATAGTAACAAGCGATTTCAAAATTTTCTGGCGCAATTCTTATAAAATCTATTTGAAAATTCTTAAAATTAAAAGATATCATTTCTCCACCTGGGGCGGCTTTATATTCACATTTTCTAAATATGCCTATCAACATATCTAATGTGGTTTCAGTTTTAACGATTACATCAAGATCTCCAAAACTTTTCTTTATTCTATAATGACGTGGGATTTTGAATTCAATACCGTAGAAAGTCAATATAGAACTTATTTCGCGACTAAATGCGAGATAATCTAATAACCCCAATCTTTGTGTATTAAATAATAGACCTCCCATGTTTATTATATATTAATCTGGTATATCATTAAAAAATTCATCTATTTCTGCTTGTGTTGGTTCGGCTTCACGAGTTTCAATTGGTCTTTGTTCTGTCCAAACTTCTCTTTCTACAATATTTGCCTCCGGATTTTCCCACCATCTATCGCCTACACTGGAAACAATATTTTTCTTCTTATCTTCGCCGTTTTTCTTTCTTTCTTCGTATCTAATTCTAGCCTTTTCTATTTTTTCTTTGTCATTAAATTTTGAATATTCTTCGTTGAAGATATAGTCTCCTATTTCTTCATCATAAAAAGCGTGATCTCTTAATATATACCTATTCAACGCGTTAGAATGTCTTAAACTTCCATCATAAACATTCATATCCAAATAATCCAAATAAAAAATGTCGTGTGAACCATGCATATTACGTGTTATATCATCAATTCCGTAAATATCTCCATTGTTAGTTCCACCCATAGAATCACATAAAACTCTTAGTCCATGATTATCTTTTGGCAACTTTTTATTATATGTAGATCCTTTTGGTATATAATTATATAATTTTCTATTCATTCTATCAATCCATTTAAAACTATCCAAATAAGGATATTTTCTGAAAAAACTTCTTTGTAAATCAATAGAAAATTCTTTGAACACCTTTTCACCACTTTCTGGGTCTATCATGTGCATTGGTGTTCTAAAATTATTTTGCTCTTTATAAAAAACCTTATTTTTCTTAGCCCAATCCGTAAAATACCCAGTATATAAATCATTACTAACGTAAATTCTATCTAAAACTTTAAAATCCTTACCTATCCAAAGAAGAGATCTGCCCATCACCTTATCATTTTGATCCAGCATGACGAGCATATTAATAACTTTTGGATTCTCTACGTAAAAATTAAAAATTTCAGGAGATACTCTTGCCATACAAGAGTTTCCTAAATTACCATATTGCTCTCTATAATTGTTATAATTATAATATTTAGCAATATCTTTACCCTTAACTACTTCAAGATGAAAATCTGGTTTATCAGTTATGGCTAGGAATTTAATTGAAAATTCTTCAAAATGTCCTCTCATTGAGGAATTAAATAATTTTTTTAACACACTACCCGGTCTACCATGATAACGCATTCCTTTTCTCCAATAATCTTTTTCCTCTGTTTGCTCTATTTTTTCTATTCTTTCTTTATTAAGATAACTTAAATGTCCTTTATCTGTATGTGATAAATCTAAATAATTTATATGTTTTTCTGCGTCTACAAGTCGACTTTCATCGACTTCATCTAAAAGAGTCAAAGATATGACACTTTCCATTTGTTTTAATACTTCTCTTAATTCGTCCGTTATAACTATTTTCTTCATATTGTTGGTAATTGGTGTATAATTCTTGCTTTCATTTTAAAATAAATTCTCATTCCATGTCTTGTCGGTGTGATGGTATCTATCGCTGGATAATTATCGTAGAAAAACTTTTTTAACATAGAAGTGTTCTCTTTTCTATAACTACCTCTTAGACTTATAACGTTTTCTTTATGTTCGTAAAAAGATACATCAAAACCAATTAGACGCAATCTATCGAATAACCACTCATATCCTAAAAGGAAACAATCGCAGTCATAAGTAACTACTCTTTTCCCGCCATCCCAACGATTAATCATAGATTTTCCTATTATCTGCTAAATTAATAAAAATTTATGGATTAAAAAAATTACTTTTTAGATTCTGGTTTATAATCTTTATTTTCTTCTATGGTGTATGTCCCACAGACAATCATTGGAGATTTTTCATTATTCAATTTAGTAAAAGATATGCAATCTCCACTTTTTGTATAACTATTAGTAAAATACGTATTATCTCCTTGTTGTATGGTATATTTATAATTGCCACAACCACAACAACTAATGAAGAAAATAACTACTCCGCATAAAATTACTTGAAATTTCAATTTTTTCATAATTAATAAATTATATTGTTACTAAATCCATTTTTTAAATTCTCACCATCATAAGTTAAATTGATATTTATACACTCTGGTTTATAAGTGTTCTTATAATATACTTCTATTATTCTTTTGTAATCTTTAGGAATATAAACATAATTATTACATTTACATATGTCTTCATAACTCCATTCTTTTATCTTTCTGAAATTTTCATTTAATAAATCCAACGCATTAAAATCAATAAAATTATCTTTTGAAAAATCGTTGATAGGCATTAATGAAACAAATCCTACTGTTTTCATTTTCAAATAATTAGCGTATTCTAAAAAATTAATAACTTCTTTTTCGTTGTCAATATATCCCTTTGTTAAATTACAACTCAAATGTAATAATTTTTTCCTACCAGTTTGTTTCCTAAGTTTCTTTAAATCTTTAGTAGATATAGTTTCTATTCCAAATATTTCATTATTTTTATCATCATCGTAATGATGTCTACTAATTGAAAAATTATCTATTTTTGCGGTTATTCTTGGGTCTGTAAAAAGTTCTTTTAATTTTGAACCATTAGTATTTACTACTAGATAGGTATCTTGTATAATTCTTCTAGTCTCAGTAATGATATGTTTAAATTTATCAAGATCCATTGTTGGCTCACCGCCAGTGAAAGCTATTTTTTTAACTATAACTTTTCCTTTTAATTCATTCAAAATGTTGAAGAATTTTTCTTCGTTGAAGATATTAGCATCATTTTGATATTCACAGAATTTACAATGAGCATTACATCCTTTGAATCTAACATATAAAAGAGTATATGGGTCTTCAACAGGGTAAGATTCTTTATCGAAATATTTACAATAATGAGTTCTTAGATTTACTTCTTTTCCGAATAGTTCCATTAATCGTCGTCATTTTCTCCTTTATAACCTTCAAAAATATCTGATGTATCACCTATTGTATCTTGACAATCGCAACAAAACCATCTATCTTGCCATTGTAAATATTTTATTTCATAATGATTTTTTCTATCGCATTGTGGTTTGTTCAGAATGTAATAAATCATTTCTTGTTTGGCTTCTTCGATATCAATTCTATCGTTTTTATAATCATTAAATATTTTTTCTATTTCTTTCATAGTTATTTATCTTTATCATATCCATCATTATCATGATCGTATTCACAACAGGGGTCTTCCCTTCCTTTTTCATCGATACTCGTCCAATAAACATTATCGTCGCTTCTAATAAACCATTTAACTGGAAAATCTTTTTTTTCTGGTTTTCTTTCTTTTACACACCAATGATTACACGAGCAACCTCTTGGAACGTGTTCATCACAATAAAAGGGATGCTCTTCTTTTTTTCCAGAATATCCTGGCATATACCACCATACAGCTTTTTTATTACAATAGCAAAGTTCTTTATTCATGGAATATTTTAAATTCTAAGCCTTTATCTTCAGCTTGTTCTTTTATAGATAAAATAAGATTGTCCCCGAAATCATTTGATTCTCCGAAAAATTTCATGATGGTTTCACACTCTTCTGGTGTTACTTCTTGAAAAGATATTTCATCCAATAATTCCTTACCATTTTCATATTCAACATCTTCGCCAAATCCAAGACTTATAGATATTGGATCTTTAAATTTTTTTAAAAACCCTGTCATATAACACATTTGAGTTTTGTTGATAATTACAAATCCATCAACGTCAATCTCATCATTCCAATTACCTGAATAAAACATCACAAAATTTTTCATATTTTTCTCCTTTAAAATGGTAGATAATAATAGAGATTAAAATATTTAAAATCATCTATTATTTCTTTTCTTGTTTTCTTTTTTGTATATTCCTCCCACGGCATACCTAAATATTCAATATAATCAAGGAATAAATTTCTTAATAAATTATAATGGATAACTAACCCACTATCAATATCTTTTATTATATTACCAAATTCAACTACTTGTTTGTTCTTTTCCATCATCCTAAGTTATAAACTGATACTACTGTGCCAGCATTATTAATTACTCTAATATTTAATGTGTCTGGACCAATTCTTCCATGTATAAAATCTTGAATATTAAAAATTGTATCATAATCATAATCGTCGTCATTTGGAAAGGGGTTGGCTTCTACTTTAGTAGACAATCTAGCCATTACAAATTCAAGATGTTCTAAGGGAACATTATTTCTCACCATAAAACTAACAAGGGAATCTTTTATTATCGGAATAATATTTACTCTTATTCCTGTTGGGATTCTTGTTCTAAAAGTTCCCATAGTTATAGATCTTGGAGTTGGTCTTGGATTTTCTCCAATGATATATTGTCTTCCATTGATGTTAGCTCCAACTCCGGGTTCTCCTTCTATACCTATAAATCCACCATATCTACTAGGAGATTTAATTTTTTTATCAATTCCGCCGTATTTTGAATCGTATAAAAATTGACATTTTTCATTCAATTTTATTTTTCCTTCTTTTACTAATTTCTGAATGAAAGATGGATCAGCCTTTATAATATCACTAATTCTAGTGTCTTTATGTTTACCAAACCATAATTTATCATTTAATCTAACCTCTTTCATTGTGCTTCATTTTGAGGATTGTTTTCCGCCGTTGGAACAGTTGGAGCAGTTACTACGTTAAGATCTCCAGCATAAGCCCAACTAGTTGGATCGTCTTGAAAAGATATTGTGGTTCTAAAAGTGGTTCTTCCACTATACCAATTACTATCAGCCCAAGAAGGTTTTTCTTTTGTTTTTTCTTTAAGATATTTTTCTACGTTTTCAGAATATTTAATTTTACCTGTCAACATTAAAGATTCTAAATACATCCTATCTTTACATATAATGTCTCTTATTGATAAATTTTTATATTTACCAAACCACATTTTATCGTTTAATCTAACTTCTTTAATCATTGTCGTCGTTATCAAATTCGTCCCAAGAATCACGATCCCTTTCATCTTCTTTATTACGATACATATCTCTTTTCAGAGCTTCGTAATGGGATGATAACTTATTATCTAAAGTTATCATCCCCTTTTCGATCAAAGAATCAACATACTTAATGTCTCCACTAAGTATGCTTCTGATTCTTTTATTTTTATATTTACCAAACCAAAATTTGTCGTTATATCTTACCTCTTTTGGCATATTATGAAATTTTTACAAAGATAAGAAAATTATCTTTAAAACCCAAATCTTTCAACTCCATTTTCATTTATATGATCAAATCTTTTCTTTACTTTCTTGATTATCAATTCTCTACCTTTCTTAATTTGTGATTTAATTGTTGAAAGATTTGTTGTAGTTATATAAGTTCCTGTGGTTCGCGTGTAAGTGCTATTTAAAATAAATGAATCTGTAGCTGTTCTTTCCCAAAATATATCGTCTCTGTTTATGGTTACATTTTCTTTTGGTGTAATAGTTCTACTATATTCCTCACCGTTTTCATTTGTAAAATTTATTATTAAATCACCATTGCCGTTATTTTGTAAATCCAGACTAAAAAAATCTTCTGGGTTTTCTAATTTTGAGTTTTCTTTATTTAGATCTATTTTTATTTCTTTTTTAATGGAATCTGCTATGTCTTTATAAGCCATATGATTTAGCTCGCGCATGACCATCACTTTCTTATATTTATCTTGTAGATTTTCTATTACATCATATACTATTTCACATTTCTTTTTATTATCTATTTGAAAATCATTTTCCTCATCGTGTTTTAAAATATTTAATATACTTGGAGCTTCTGTAGTGTCACGCTCAAGAGATATGAAATTATATTTATGATTATCTTTCCAATCTTTAATAACTAAATTTATTGCTATTTTTGTAAGCCATGTAATTAATTTACTTTTATCTTTATCGTATGTTTCTATTTTTTCTAATGCCTGCATAAAAGCCTGATTTGCAAAATCTCCAGCTTTATCAACATCTTTTGTGAATTTACTAGCTAGATACCAAGTTAATTTTGGTCTATATTCTAAGTAGTATCTTTGAAAGTCGTAACCTGTTACTTGTTTAAATGTTTTCTCATATTCATTCATCTTATCGGATTTATTTTTGATTCAATTATTCATTGAATTACAAGTGTATAATTATGATCATGCAAGATCATGATATACTATAATTTTATAATTTATTTATTAAATCTTTCTGTATTTTTACTATAGCATCTAGATCTTTAGCGTAAACCGGACCCATTTCATGTAATAGAGGATCTGGATATTCTGGAATTTCAGTAGAAGTATATTCATTTACAATTTTACCTATTTCCATAGCATACTCGAATAATACTGAATTGGTTTCATCCATTTCTATATAATCGTATTTTAGGCGAGTTAGTGGCATAGTCATATCCACTTCGTGTTGGTACATCCAAGTTAATAACTCAGGATTTGTAATAGAAACGTGACAATGATCACCATCAAAATCATCTGATTTCACAGAGTATTCTATTCCTAGATCTTCTTCTGGTTGAGTTATTAATTGCTTAAATTCTGCGTCAGTGTCTTCGAATAGTTCATTAAGAAAATCCTGACATTCTTCTGGTGTTAGTTCTTCAAATTTTTTCATAGTAATTGGTTTAATATTATCAACTCATTCTTTTTTATTTCAATAACCTCTTCTAATTTTTGCACAATAAATTTTCTATCGGTCTGATCGAATATCCATAAGTTAACATCACTGATCATAGCAATAAAAGACCACCCAGTGACGAGCTTAATAATGTCGTCAGGATGGTCTTTTAGTTCGTAAAATCTAATAAAATCATTTATTGTTTCATCACTTAATTTTTTTATATAAACAAGATGACAGTAAATTGTTTGTCCGTAATTTAAACCATATTCAAATGGCTCAATCACCTTAATTTTATATTTTTCGTTAAAATATGACAAAAATTCTAATTCATCTTCATGTTCTAACGCTTCCTTTTCATTGTCAAAAACCATGCCATCTTTTGTTTCATAGACGGTCATTTCAACATTTTCCTCTATAGTCTTGACAATAGTTCTAGTTTCTATTCTTTTTTCCATTAATTAATATTTTTCTACAACATCTTTCTTTGCTCCTGTTTTATCTCTTAAATATTTTATATAACGGTTATCACCATCAATGTAGGCTATTATTAAAGATTTATTGATTAATTCTTTAAAGGGCTCTATATCCAGATCTTTTTTAATAAAATCATTTAAGTCTATGTATTTGATTGATTTATCTCTGTCTATGAGATCATTTTTGAATAAAAATAAACAGTCTTTTTCGATTATCATATCCCTTTGGGTTTTAATTGGTTTAATTATACTTTACAAATGTAAGCAATTTAATATTATTGACAAAATTATATAACAAAAATTAACATTAAATAATTTATATATATGCGTAAATAGATTTGTTAAGAATGATACATTTATCGAAATTTAATGATTTTAAAAACATTAACTCCATATTTCTAAAGGAGCACGATAACATTGTTAGGAAGTTTAACATAGATTTTATTTTTATGAAAAGCATAAAAATGCCTGTTATATGTTTATATGCTTTAGTTGACACTTTGTTTAAAAATAATTTAAAAAATTTAAAAATAACTGACATAATTTTATTAACATTAACTTCAGCTGCCATTTTGTCTAAAGAAGACACTGAAAAAATAAAAGGTTTACTTGAAGAGCTCACAAAAAGAAAAATAGTCGGTTATGTTAATTTAGTTAAAAAGGTATTAAAATCACTTAAGAACCTTTCTAATATCGTTCTGAAACAAGAACGCGTAGTAATACAAAATTTAGAAGAATTTTTACATTATAGATCATCAATTAAGATTATAAATTTGGTTACAGTATTTAGTAGAATTCATAAAGTTAGAGTTAAAGATTTCGCTTATTGGTATATAGTAGATCAAAGAAATCAAATTTCTTATGATTTAATTGAATACGTAAACGTTAACCTAGAATAATATATCATCTAAATTAGTCATTTTTATTTACTTTTTATTCAATAATTAAACATTTATTCACGTCATCAATGATGAAATCTTCTTCATCAAAAACAGCATTTTCTGTTTCCAAATTGAATAATAATTCATTTACGGTGAAATTACCATAAGTTTTTAAAATTATTTGAACATCTTTAAATGGTATTTTTGTAGTATTATATTTATCACAATATGATTTTAAGTCATTTATAAATTCATCTGAATGTTTATAAAATTTACAATCAAATCCTATATTAAAAGTTCTTTCAAAATTATCAAGCGAACCAATTTTTTTATTGTTCAACCATATTTGAGTGCCTTTAACTCTAACATTATATTTTGTTTTATCTTGTGATTCTTTAGGATCTTTTACAAAAACTACATTTCTACCTTCTAAGAATTTTTGTCCAGGAACTGGAATCAAATAAAAATATTGGAAATAATCTCTTAATGTTTTATATAGATCATATCCGGTTTTCTTAACGAATCCTCTAAAGTTAAATAATTTAACTCCCTTTTCGTTATTTAATCTTGTTGGAACTTTTTCTTTAGGTCTAGGTTTATGTTTAGTAGGATCTCTTTTAATTGGAAGAGATTCCCAATTTATTTTACAACAAGCATTTGCTAATTTTTCTAAATATTCTAAATCTACCCATTCTGTCACTTTATGTTCGTCAAAACCACCACAAGATAAATTTGTTATTTCTGGAACAGTATACATAAAAACTGCTGAATCCGTATAATAACCAGTTGGATCATCCTTATAAGTCAATCCTTGTTTAGCAAATTCAGCTGACAACGCGTCAACAAATTCTTTACTACAACAATTATGTCCTCTTTGACGTGATATGATCGAGCTATAACCTTTTCTATCAAAAGCTATTACTCTATCAAATCCCTTTTGAAAAAATTCTGGTGATTTATCGTGAGCAGTTCTTGATCCATATACTCCACCACTTAAAGTAGGTTCTTCCCCAATAAAGAAAAAGTAATGACCTGGCACTTTATGCTCGATCATATTTAACATAATAACCATACCAGTTTTATCGTCACCACCAAGAGGAGTTTTACCGTTAGTTTTTACTTTTTTTCCATTATCATATAAAACGTGAACAACATCATGTAATTTCTTACAATAACTATCCAAATGACAAGTAAACATTGTTCTACTTTCACCGATTTTAATGAAATAATTTCCAACAGAGTCTTTTTGCACGCCAGCTGGTAGTAAAGGTTCCATCAAATTTTCCATTTGATATGGAATGAGTTGTTTTGTGGCGTCAAGAAAAGTTTTTTTAATATCCATTAAATGGTTTTTTTATTCTATATATTAATTTGCGAAAGTAGAATTTTTTATTATCATAAACAATTTTTCATTAATTGTATATAATCTAAATGGATTATTACGTTAGATTTATAAAGCCACATGAGATACGTAGGGATATTAATTTTTTCTTTAATCAAATTAAAGAACTGATATGTAATGATCTATTTAGTCAATTTATGCGTGATAATAGAAAGAAAATTCATAAAAATTATGTAGTGAAGGATTATTTATCAAAATTTGATAAAACTAGATTACAATTTAATAATGATACTATAAATGTTGAATTTTTATTAGACCCAGCAAATCAAAAAACAATTGTAGCTATATCACCACCAAAGTTCAAATCATATAAATTAGATGGTATATGTATAGTTATAAAAATATGTTTAAAGAAAAGTGAATATAAAAATAAAATGATTTATCAAGATAATGAAGTCTTTAATGAATTAAGAAAGAATATAACAGGAATTAATAAATATTATTGTGATAAATTAAATCAACGCGAAATAACAAAATCCAAATATATTTATCCAAAATTAATCGAAATTAAAAAATCTCCTTATGAAGTATGGAATTCTTTAATTAAATATACTATAGACGCTTTAGATCCAGATTTTGATGATCAAATTAAAAAATACCAAGGTGTTTTAATGGGCATTAAAAATAAAGAATATATAGAAAATGTTAAAATAATTCATCAAACAGAACTATATTTAAAATATAGTCATCAAAGGCAAATCAAAATAAATAGATTTATGAAAAAATTATCCAAAGATATTTTGGATGATCAGGAAATCGTGGATTTGACAAAAAGTTTAGCGTCGTGTTTTAATCATAAA
>Ga0209777_10003835_pt1 | contig 18228 bp, 18 predicted proteins | sample FrelakmetHBP12HB_FD_187147 | JGI IMG/M metagenome (GOLD analysis project Ga0209777, IMG submission 187147) | Freshwater lake sediment microbial communities from the University of Notre Dame, USA, for methane emissions studies -HBP12 HB (SPAdes)... | ecosystem: Environmental > Aquatic >...
CATCTACCAAGCCGACGTCGAGCCAGCACTCCCCGACGAGCAGTGAGTACCGCACCGTGGCCAGCTGGGGCGGGGGCCGCGGGTCGACCGACACTGACCCCTCACCCGGTTCGATGCCGGCGTACCCGCGGCGCACCAAGTCGACCGCACCGACCAACGCTACCGGCTGGTATTCGCCCACCGCGATTTCCGAGACCGTTGTCAGTGCGCAGCGTGGCAAAGGTGCTACGATTGGTGCTAGCAAGACCGTTTAGAGCGTGTTTACTTCAATGTGCTAGCGTGCAACGTGCGCGATAACGTAGTTTTGAAAACGTCCTTGTTTTCAAGCTATCACACGACCAAGGACGGGCCGCCGCTAAACGACAACACTTAAGCCACGTCAGCGAGTATTACGCAATTAGTTCATTTCTTTGATAACGAACGACGAAAGAAGGTGTGAGTATGGTACAGGATTTAGGTATCAGGATATTGTTAATCGTGTTGGGTCTGTTCTTTGTCGGAAGCGCTTCATATAGTATCTCAGTAAGTGGATTTGCGCTTAACGTGACTGGCGTCTTAAACGTTATTAGTATCATTGCAGGAATAGTGCTGATTTTCATCGGGATTTTTGTAAAAGAAGTCAGGAGAAAGAAGTAGGGCCCTTGGAATAGCACGCTCGAAGATGCTTGCCCGCATCAATATCGTTAATCACTGCAGAGAGCTTGTTGTTGAACGATTTTATCTCGTTGGGATTCTTGCACGCGGCTCATTCACAGCCTTGATAATCATGTAGATTCTAGCGTTTAGTTTATCTATTTTTTTTAATATACTGGTCATCCTTTTGACTTTTTTTTCCACGTGCGTTTCCCATCGTTCTCGAGCGCCTTTTTGTTACTTGCGCTCCTATCAATCTCGGCCCACTTTTCAGCGTGCCGATTCCAACCAAAAAACTATGCAGGCTCGTTGAGCGTAGCACAGGGTTCTGTAATAAAGAGAGACGCCGGGAGCACGTGAATCAGTAAGAATGGCCTCAGGATGTGTCAAGCGATAGCTGCCTCTTTGAGCTTCTAATCGAAAACACCTCTGCGCCTAAGATATAATTGAGGTCAAAGCCGTAAAGCGTAGCGTCTTTTTCAAAGACGACTAACCGCCCCTTTACGCCAACAAAGCGGCCTAGGAGCATATTCTTCACCTGCAAGGGCCGCATCCAGAGTGGCAAATCAAAATAGCGGAGCTTAATATCCTCATGAATGTCCATCTTTGCTTTCATTGCATCCCAAGCTGCCCAATCGAGTTCAGTGTCAAGTAGCATTTTTTGAGAATGGCGGACTGTCCCTTTGATCCCGTAACACTCCTGCAGTTCACGCTCGCGTCTTCTAGCTAATTCGCCATCTAAGACATATTCCACTACTGCAGCCACATCTGCACCTTGCTCTCGCAGGCGGTCATTAAGTCGGCTGGCTTTCGTAACGCCTATCTTAAAAATGTCGGGTCTAAATAGTGCGACATATACCGCGTGCTCTTCTAAACACGTTTTTTCGTCCTTCAGGCACCTCCCGGTGCAAATTGCGCAGGCATTAAACTCACGGCAACTCCCGCACACAGGGACTTCTTCACTATCGCACGGATGATACACACCAGCCTGCCACTTACCGATGCAGGTGCGCCTGCCGATTCCAAACGAGAGACTGCCTGAGAGTGGAAGCGGCTCCATGGAAGGATATGCAAGTAACGTCTCTTTTAGAGACGAAAAGCCAATAATCTTCACTACAACTAGGTTTGTTTGTAAGTCTTATATGTGTTAACCCTTGCAACCATCAGTATTTAAGTTCAGAAAAAGAGTATGAGGTATGCTCGTTGAGGTCATAGAAGAACCCGTGTTTTACGATGGATCGCAAATAGAACCTTTGTGGGGTTACAAACACTACGGCACACTCGGCGATTGCATTCTCGTTTTTCGGGGCGGCATGGACGTTTCGGAAGAACGTATGAAAGACTGCGAAGATATTCGTGGAAAGATGAAAATAACCGGAGACGATGTGCTCCATCTCATCGTTGAACGTTTCGACAGTCCAGGAAACATGCTGATCTCCTACTTGTTGCAACGACTGCTCGTTATTTCCGCGCAAGCCGTGCTAAACATGTACGGTATCGAGACTACGAGATCTGGCGATGATCTCTACATTGCAGACGAGAAGCTCACAGTGAGCATTGCGACGGCAAGCATAGCCAGCGAGAAGATGCATCTTGGGATTAATATAACAACAAGCGGGACGCCCAAAGGTGTCGCTATTACAAGCCTAACGTCGTTCGGCATCGAACCAGACGAAAGCCTTTCGATCGGAAGAGATATTGCCGATATGTTCTCGAGAGAGATCCTTGGAATCCTTAAAGATGTGGTAAAGACCCACGGGTCCTAACGCTGAGCTTCTCTTTGTGGGCTAAAGAGAGGGATGCGCAATGCGAAAAGAACAAATCATTTATCTAGAGAGGCACGGCCCCCAAAACACAGAGGATGTCATCGACGCCGTTAAGACCTACATTGCTAGGGGCGGTCTGAAGCGAGTCGTTGTGGCTAGCACGACAGGCGCCACCGCGATGAAATTTGCTGCTGCGCGCGAAAACAAAGCAGAACTGGTCGTTGTAACGCACCATACAAGCTTCTGTCAAGAGGGCACGCAGCGTTTTGGCGCGGACAAAAGAAAAATGCTCGAAATAGAAGGAGTTACGGTATTAACCCAATCGCATGTGCTTTCAGGAATTGAAAGTAGTATCTCTAGGAAATTCGGTGGCATTTCACGTGTTGAGACCATCGCAGAAGCTCTTCGCTCCTTGCTCGAACACGGACTCAAAGTATGTGTGAAGATAGCGATCATGGCAGCTGATGCAGGCGCAATACCTGTTGAAGCCGTTATCGCCGTCGGTGGCACGGGTAGTGGCTCTGACACCGCGATAGTGATACGTCCAGCACACATGAACAACTTTTCCGATGCGCGCGTCAGGGAGATCATCGTCATGCCACGAGGTGGCGATGACTGACCGATTTGAAATCACGCACAAGGACGTATTCGGGCGTATTGGCAAGCTTGATACGCCACACGGACCGATCGAAACCCCGGCCCTGTTGCCGGTCGTAAATCCAAACGTAGCGCTCATTGCGCCTGCGGAGATGCATCAGTTCGGGGCCACAGCGCTCATGACCAACGCATATATCGTCTACCGGAATCCACGTTTGAAGGAAGCGGCGCTCTCTGAAGGGATTCACAAGGTGCTCGGATTTAACGGGCCGATAATGACTGATTCCGGGTCATTTCAACTCTCCACATATGGGAGCTTAGAAATTCACTCTGAAGAGATAGTCAGTTTCCAGCGCGATATAGGGTCAGACATCGGAACTCCAATTGATATACCTACGCCTCCTGACGTTCCGTTTGAACGGGCACTCAGAGAACTCGACGTGACGCTAGAGCGGATTTTGGAGGCTAAAAAATGCCGTGGAGCCGATATGCTCTTAGCAGCGCCTATCCAAGGGTCCACGCACCTCGACTTGAGAGAACGGCACGCGCGGCTGCTCAGCAAGCTCGGTGCGGACGTTTACCCGATCGGTGCCGTCGTTCCTCTCATGGAATCATATCGGTATGCTGATCTAAGCAGCGTCATTATGGCTTGCAAGGCAGGATTGGCGTTGAATAAGCCCGTTCATCTGTTTGGAGCTGGACATCCTATGATGTTTGCTCTCGCGGTAGCGTTAGGCTGCGATCTGTTCGATTCGGCCGCCTACGCACTCTACGCGAGAGGCGGGCGGTATCTGACGGCAAGCGGCACTCACAAACTCCAAAACTTAGCTTATTTGCCGTGTTCTTGTCCAGTCTGCGCAGCGGGGGATCCAAAACTCACGGAACGGGAACTTGCCGAGCATAACCTTTGGGTGTCATTTGCTGAGCTCAAAACTGTCAAGCAAGCGATAACTGACGGGCAACTCTGGGAGCTGGTTGAAAGGCGATGCCAGTATCCTGCGCTTTTAAAAGCCCTCCGAACGATCCAAAAAAGGTGCGCCTCCTTTGAACCCATCGAACCGCTGAAGAGTTCTTTTCTCTACACGAGTACGGAATCCGCTGAGCGGCCGGACGTAGCACGCTTCTTGAAAAAGCTTAGAAACCTTGAACTGACCGGCCGAGTGCTCGTTACGACCAACAGGAAGAAGACCCGAGATATGGAACACGAGTTTGATACGACCCTGCTTATGAAGGCCCCTTTTGGTCCTTATCCGCAAGAGCTTGCAGAAACGTATCCTATCGGCCAGTCTGAAGTCCCCGATCCAGACTATGCCTCGACCAAATCTGCCGTAAGAAATCTGATAGAGCTGATTAGAGCCAAAAACCTTGAAGCGACCTTCGCCTATGATGACAAGTGGAATCGCGACGACCTGATCGAGCTTAGCTCTTACGCAAAGCTCTTGCCCTTGTGAGAAAACATGACGCGCCTGTTCGAGGTAACACAACGTGACGGTGCTGCCCGCCTAGGAAAGCTCAGTTGGCGAGACGAAGAGCTCACTACGCCTCGTAGCCTCGAGTCGAAAGAAGAACTTCATTTCCTAAAGGAATTGACGATTCACAAGGCTGAAATCGACGCAACGGTCGTCGCTGCTCAAGAAAAGACTAGTGTAGAACAAATCGATGCTGATGTAGTCATCCTCGCAGGCGCAACAAGATTCCGCGATGATCCGCGTGGCCTGACAAAAGCGCTCTTGGGAGCCAGAAAATTGGCAAATCCTGATTCAGCGCTGTACGTGCCGGCATTGGCGACGCCAAAGAACGTGAGCTTGCTAGTATACGCAGGCGTTGATCTTGTTGATTCCATTATGGCAGAGGTCAAGGCACGCGAAGGTTACTTTTTCGATGCCGACGGCGAACGGCGTTTTGAAGAGGTTTCGCGTAGGCCATGTTTTTGCGACGCCTGCAATGGTGCTAACGTGACGGAACTCTCGTTCGAGCACAGAGTGACGTTAGCGTCTGACCATAACAAAAAAGCCCTCAAAGCAGAGCTCAACAAGATAGCCGAGAATATCGAACGCGGGACCCTAAGAGAGCTTGTGGAGGGGAGGTGTAGAGCAGCCCCCACACTAACAGCGCTTTTGCGATTGCTCGACGACGAGTACAATTACTTTGAGCAGCGATCGCCGATCGTACGGACGGCTACACTGCTCGCGTGTTCTCAAGAATCTCTCAACAGGCCAGAAATACGCCGGTTTGGCGAGCGCGTCATCAATCGTCTTCAGAGAAGGGACGGCGCCCTCCTTCTGCTTCCGTGTTCTGCGCGAAAACCTTACTCTCACTCGCGGTCTCATAGGATTATCCTTGCACATCTCGATAAGCTACGCCAATATCTTAACGAGGCTATAATCACGTCGCCTATCGGCGTTGTTCCACGCAGCCTCGAGATTACGTACCCTGCAAGCAACTATGACATACCTGTCACCGGCAAATGGACGTGCGACGAGCGAGAGAGGGTGATCGGGCGCCTCAGTCAATACCTTTCGACTAATGCCTTTGAAAGCGTTGTTGCACACGTAAGTGGCCCCTGTCGACAGATCTGTGATGCTGCCGCTGAGCCACTGGGAATCAACGTAGTCCATACCGTCAACGATGAGAACATCCTCAGTTCCGCATCCCTCCAGCGCTTACACGCGGTCGCGCAAGAACTTATTGACGCGTGTTCACCTGCGTGGCGCGATTTGCGGTTTGATTACATGAGGGATCTCGCTGACTTCCAATTTGGCCCGCACGCATCAGAGGCTATCTTTCCAGAGAATCCAAAAATCCGCGGGTTTTTCCCGACCTACTATGCCTCGGACCGCGGACTGCGTCTCGCAACTATCACCGGCAAATATCAGACCCTTGCCCTGACGATCGAAGGCGCTCGACGGTACCTGCGCGCATGTGAAGGGAGGTATTGCGTGCAAATCGATGACTTTGAACCAAAAGGAACGGTTTTTGCGATCGGTGTGCTCAATGCCGACCCGGACATACGGCCTTTCGATGAGGTAATTGTAGTGAACGATCGCGTCATTGCAGTCGGAAGAGCTCTGATGAGTGGCTGGGAGATGCAAGCGTCAAAAAGAGGTGGCGCTGTTGCGTTACGGCACGTAGAGGCGCGATGAAAAAACAGTATGAGGCTCGTAGGCACCTCCCGCGAAAGTCTGCACGAGATACGAGCGGTCGCCGCGCGCAAAGCAGTGAGCGATTTGCCTGGGCCGGCTGGGATCTGCTTAACAGTAACGTCGTGCCTTCCCTCACTGTGATTCTTACGACCAAAGGTTGCTCCTGGGCCCGTCGCGATGGCTGCACGATGTGTGGATACACCATCGACTCAAATCCCGATGCGCGAGGATCAGACATTCAAAAGCAATTCCATGAAGTACTTGCCCATTATGGCAAGGAGTTTAAGATCATAAAAATATTCACCTCAGGAAGCTTTCTGGATCAAGATGAAATGCCGATCGATGCGCGAGACGCAATCCTGTCTGAGTTGAAGGGTATGCCGAAGGTTATCGTCGAGAGTCGACCGGAATTTGTCACGCCTGAGATCTGCGCGGATATCACTAGAACAAACGAACATATTGAAGTTGCAATTGGTCTTGAAACGTCGAATGACTACATCCGAAACAACTACGTTAATAAAGGATTTTCATTTCGTGATTTTGTCAGTGCATCTGAAGCCGCACACGCTAACAGCTTTACTGTTAAGGCTTACCTGCTGCTCAAACCACCTTTTCTGACGGAACGGGAAGCCTTGGAAGATGCCCTACAGTCCGTTCGCGATGCTGCCCCACACGCAGACACGCTCTCGTTGAACTTGTGCAACGTGCAAAAAGGCACTCTCGTTGAGACACTATGGAAAAAAGGCCTTTACAGGCCCCCGTGGTTGTGGTCTGCGGTGGAAGTCCTAAGGCGGACTCAAGAGACTGCTACTGTCATCTGCGATCCCATTGGAGGGGGCAGACGGCGGGGACCGCATAACTGCGGCAAATGCGATCGCGAGGTTGTAGCAGAAATCAAAGACTTCTCCCTCTCTCAAAACAGCGCGTCATTCACAGCTTCTTGCACCGATCAGATGCTGTGGGAGTTTGTCCTCGAGTTTGAAGAGTTCAGTTACGGTGCACCGCTCGTGCCGTAAACTGCGGGCAAGCTTTCTATTCGTCGCTTCTTGCGCGGTCGTTTGACAAAAGAGCGATAAGAAAATGCTTATATACGGTTTCGCCGATTTAACAGTGGAGGTGGAACCGTGGGATGGCGTGGCACTTTAATCCTCTGGGCAATTGTTTTTCTAATAATTGCAGTTGTTGCGGGCGTGCTCGGACTAGGTTTCCTACAAGGAATCGCACAAAGCGCCGCTCTGCTTGTGGTAGCAATATTCGTCATACTGTTCGTGATATCCTTAGTCGCTGGGTGGCTGCGACGCCACTAGAGTACGAGTAAGTGAACAGTTCAGGATGCACCATTTGCTTGCGGTAGAATACCACAGACCCCGGATCTGAGTCTTTATTCGGCTAGAAGTGCTTAGCGGGGGGCTAAGCAAAGAGTGCGACAGGATCCACACAAGAGCTATCCGAAGACACGCTTGAATTCACGTATCTGTTCTCGCGTTCCGATGACGGTGAGAAAAGAGTCTTCAGGGATAACTTGATGCGGATCGGGGCTTGGTATGGTTGCTCCACTGGCAGTGACGGCAATGACGGTACAGCCGGTGCGTGATCGTATTTTAAGGTTCTCTAGGCTTCTGCCTACGAGTGACTGACCTGGAGGATATTCAACAACCTTCATGTCCTGTGAAAGCAGAACTTCCCGTAGTTGTGTGCCACGCGGCCGGGGTTCGACAAATTTCACCAAGACTTGGCCAGCCACAACAGACTGTGACACTACATAGTCTGCCCCTGCTTGATACAACTTTTCAACTGCTTGTGGGCGCACTGCACGACAAATAATGTCAATCTGAGGGTTAAGTTTTCTTGCGACTAGCGTTGTATAGATTGCATCCAAGTCATTGTTGACTGTGACGAGAAGTGTAGATGCGTCGGCAATCCCCGCTTGTTTAAGGATTGTTCTATCCGTGGAACTACCTACCAACCAGTCTCCTTGGTTCTTATCGATGATGATGTGTTCAATACCGTTTGACCGCAACACCCTGGATGCCCGTTTTCCTACGTCGCCGTACCCTGTGATGATGTAGTGCCCCCTGATCGCGCAGTACGTGCCATCAAGCCGACACATTGAGAGTTCCTTTGCCGCGTCGAGTTGTTTTTTTGTGCCGATGAGCAAGAGCACTGTGGTGTCCGTGATGATTTCAGAGGCCGATGGATTGAAGCTGAGTTTTGAGCGCTTCCACATGCCTATGACTGTTGCACCGGTTCGCTCACGTATCTTGGCGTCTTCGATCGATAACCCGTTGATGCCGCTTTCTCCAAGAATCGGAAGCTCAAAAATCCGCAAAGAGCCAATCAGGGGAGTTGCCCCAACAAGCCGGTGCGTCACAGGCATAGCGGCCTTGTGGCCAATGTCTATGCCAAGCAGTTGTTTAGGCGATACGACTTTGTCCGCACCAGCATACAGCAAGTATACGGCATTTGACATGTCGTCAACGAGACTAATGATCTCCGCTTGCGTAAGCTTCTTTGCAGCCAGCGCGACGATGGCATTCGTCTCATCGCTCTGATTTAGAACCACTTTATTTGCGCGCCCTATCTGGGCGTTTTGCAGCGTCACTTCATCGCCGAGATCCCCAAATATGCACGGGATCTTTCGTTCGACCAGAGCCTCAATCACTTCCCTTTCGTCATGAAGAACGAGGTACGGCAAACCCCGCTCTTCAAAATCCTCGATAATCGCTTCTACCATAGAGTTATAGCCTACGATCAAAACGTGATTATATGCCTTTGATTTCGTTGGCACCGATCGCCGAACGCTCTCCAGCACGGGCTCAAGGACGACAGGGATTAGAATTACGAAAAAGATGATGATGCCAGTCAGCATTACAAGCACTACAAATATTTTGCCAACGCCGCTTTTAAAGACGATGTCTCCTAGACCCTGCGTTGTCATCGTTGCGATGACCCAGTAGACGGCGTCGATTATCGAATATGACCTGCCTTCAGCACTGGCCATCAAGAAAAGGAAGACATAGCTATAAACGATGATGAATAGCACAGTAGCTACAAGGAAGATTAGTAGAGATTTGCGCAGAGGTCTCATCGCGAACACCTCGAGTTTTCGAAACCAACTTTTGCACTTACATATCAACGCGGGATATAAATAGTAACGTCTTTTGACGTCTTTAAAATCAAATTCGATCTTGCTGTGGGTTGCCTAGCTGAGAAAGGTTTATCATAAGCGCGCATAATCTCTAGATGCCATGCACGTAGAGGACGTAACGCGATCGGTGAGAGCCCATCATAAGTGGCTCAGCGAATCCCTCCCGTTGATTGCGAGTGAGAATATCACCAGTCCCGCCGTGCGCCAGCTGTTAGCAACCGATTTCGCCCATCGATACGCCGAAGGCAAGGTTGGCCACCGGTATTATCAGGGGGTTAAGTATATCGACGAGGTCGAGCAATACGCCATCGACCTAGCCCTCAAACTTTTCAGGGCTAAGCACGTTAATGTGCAACCCATCTCGGGCGTAAACGCGAATATTGCGGCGTTTTTTGCCCTTTCAAACCTTAATGACGCATTGATGGCGCTTGACACCTCACACGGTGGTCATATAAGCCACGGGACGAAGTCCGTAGCGGGCATTCGTCACCTTAGAATTGTAAAACATCCCTTCGACTACGAAGAGATGAATATCGACAGCGATGCGATGATCACTACGATTTATGAAAAAAAGCCAAAAATCGTCCTCTTTGGAGCGAGCTTGTTTCTCTTCCCACACCCGGTCAAAGAAGCGTGCGATGCTGCACGTGACGTCGGCGCCGCAATCGTGTACGATTCCGCGCACGTACTCGGCCTCATTGCGGGCGAGCAGTTCCAAGACCCTCTCGACGAGGGAGTTGATGTGATGACCGGTTCAACGCATAAGACGTTTCCTGGGCCTCAAGGCGGCATAATTTTTTCAAAGCGCGAACTAGCTGACGCGATCGACGATGCTGTGTTTCCGGGTACCGTCAGCAACCACCACCTGCATCATGTTGCGGGTCTAGCGGTCACACTCATAGAAATGCTTGAATTCGGGAAAGCATACGCGCAGCAGACGATCAAGAATGCGAAGACGCTCGGTTCGGCGCTCTACGACTGCGGATTCAACGTGCTGTGTCCTGACAAAGAATTCACAGAGTCTCATCAGATCGTGCTGGACGTAGGGCGAGCAAGTGCTTTTGCGGTTGCTCTCGAAGAGGCGAACATCATTGCCAATAAGAATCTGTTGCCTTGGGATGATCACGATGCTCCAGAAAATCCCTCAGGGATTCGATTTGGAACGCAAGAGCTGACACGACTAGGAATGAAAGAGTCGGAGATGAGGGTTGTGGCGGGACTTGTCGCACGCGTACTTAACGGCGAAGCACCCGAAAAGGTTAAAAAAGATGTGGTAGAGTTTAAAAATAACTACCAGGAGGTTGAATACTGCTTCAGCCATGAGCTCGGGGCCTATCAATTCCCCGCTTGGTAGATTATTTTGCCATGGAAGTGCAATACTGATCGTTTTCGATATGGACGGCACGCTCATCGATGGCGAAGCAATCGATGAGTTGGCGAAAGCGGCCAATGTCGGAGACCTTGTGGTGGCGCTAACAAAGCGCGCTATGGGGGGGGAAATGGATTTTGAAGAGGCCTTACGAGCACGCGTGAAGCTCCTAAAAGGTCTGAAGGTAGCAGAGGTCAAAAAAGTAGCCTTAGAGATCCCTCTCATGAAAGGAGCCAAAGAGCTCATACGAGAGCTCAAGAAAGAGTACAAGATCGCAATGGTTTCGGGAGGGTTTACCATCGTTGCCCGCAGAGTGGCTCAAGAGCTCGGAATTGACTGTCTGATCGCCAATGAGCTCATCATGAAGGACGGAGTTTTGACAGGAGAGGTGGACGGACCGCTCGTACGCCAAAACTCCAAAAAGGAGGCACTGGAGGCGATTGCTAAGAGGGAAGGGATACGCCCAGAGGACTGCATCGTGATCGGAGATGGGGCAAACGACATCTCAATGTTTGAAGCTGCCGGGTTTTCCGTAGCATTTAACGCAAGTCCAGTTCTGTACGATATTGCAGATATAATCGTTATGAAAAAGGATCTCACCCTAATACTGCCGATATTCAAGAGAGGAGCGTATGCTAAAAGAGTTGCAGGAAAAGAAAGCCTTGCTAAAAAAGGAAGCCGACGCCTCAAAGCTTGAGCGTAACCGGCTAAACGCAGAAGCGAGTCAATTCGCTACGAGACGTGACGAGTTGAACACGAAGACCCGAGCATTGATAGACAGCGCACAGCAGTCCAAAGACACGCGAGACGAGTTCAACAAACTCGTTTCAGAGAATAAGGAAAAACGGGACGGCCTTAATGAGTTGGCAAACAACCTTCTCGCGAAAGCGGACCAAATCAAGAGAAAGTTTAGAGTCGCAGGGGGGCTTTCGCTAAGCGAGCTCAAGCGCGAAATTGACCAACTTGAATTTAAACAGCAGACGGAAGTTGTTAGCACGGAAAAAGAGCGAGAGCTTGTAGACCATATCGCCCACCTCTGGGAGGAGTACAGGAAGAAGCGGGCCGAGCTTGAAAACAACACTGAACTCAAGGAAGCGTTGGAAAAGGCACGGCAACTCCGGGAAGAAGCAAGCGAATTTCACAAGCAACTTACGGAAAACGCAGACCGTGCGCAGGGATGCCACGAAAAGATGCTCAAGTGCTTCAAGGAAGCAGATAAGGTACGTGCAGAAGCGGATGTCGCACATAAAGAGTTTGTATGCGCACAAGAGAGCGCTGACGAACAGCATCAGAAGTACATCAAAATGGAAAAGGAGTTAAGAGACTACGATAAGATCATATTGAGTCTCAAAAAGCGGTCCAAAGAAGCCCGTGAATCCCGCGAGAAGGTCGACGTGCTTAAACGAGCGGAGGAGGTTTACGCCTTGTTTAAAGACGGGCAAAAACTTGAGACGGATGATCTCCTCCTTCTCCAGCGCTCCGGCCTCCTGTAGGCTTCGCACCCTTTGTAGGCAAGAATGAAACTAGTCTTGTGCATTGATCGTGATAATGATCTGGGGTCAAAAGCGCACCTTCCAGGTCCGATTATTGGTCGGGCTGACAACGTCAACGCGGCGTTACAGCTCGGACTGACTGACCCCGAAGATTCCGACATAAACGCCATTTTTGAAGGCATCCGAGTTTATGACGACCTAAAGTCACAAGGGGTCAAAGCTGAACTCGCATCCATTTCAGGCGACGAAAACGTCGGCTTAAAATCAGACCAGATCCTCTCCGAGCAGCTTGACCGTGTACTAAGCACGGTCAACGCTACGAGCGTAATCATCGTCTCCGACGGCGCTGAAGATGAGTTTATACTCCCCATCGTTCAATCCCGCATAAAACTCGACGGTGTCAAACGCGTAGTTATACGTCAGTCTGAAAGCCTCGAAAGCACCTACTACACGATCAAGAAGCTCTTCGAGGATCCGAAGATTGCGAACGCTATTTTTATACCTATCGGACTCGTATTATTATTATTTGCAATACTCTCTTTTGCTGGACACCCTGAGATTGCTCTAATTGTCATAAGCCTATTCATCGGCGTGTATCTTCTCTTTCGAGGACTTGGCCTCGATGACGTTCTCGAAGGCATCACTCAAAGTGTAAAGTCTTCATTTTACGGAGGCAATATCTCATTCGTCACTTATATGGTGGCCCTCGCTCTGGTGATTATCGGAGTTGCACAGGGCGTCATTACGACCTTGAGTTTGGACTTCAGCATTTATGGAGGTGTGCTGACTGCAGCTGTCTTCATTAACACCGCTGCATGGTGGTTCGTCGCTGCAGGGGTTATCGCGACCATCGGCCGCGTAATCGACGCTTATCTAAACGACACGAAACACGTATGGCGATACGTAGAGTATCCCTTCTTTATGTTGTCCACCGGTCTGATCCTGTGGAGCGCAAGTATCCTTATTTTGGCACTTGGAGGAAAGCCAGTTCCAGTGCTCAACCCAGCAGACATTCTCGTAATACAGACTTCGAGAAGCATCGAGATTATTACTGGTTTCCAACTGCTCATGTTTTCAGTTGCCGGCGCTATAGTAATCGCCTTGATTGGTATCGCCATTTCCACGCTCGTAAAAAGGGGGCAAGAGCCGCCCGTCGCGCAACACAGCTCGCCCAGTCCGAGCGATAAGTAACTATCAACGCACAATCTCGACGTATCGTCGACGCGATTAATCGCGTCCTCGCATCAGACTCAGGACATCGCTCAATATTGCACTTGCCGTCTCAATCGAGCCCGCGCCTTTTCCGGCGACGGTGATCTCGCCTGCCGTATCGGTCAGAATTGACGCGGCGTTGAGCGTACCGTTGACGTTGAGTGGGTGTCCAAGAGGAATCAACTTTGGAGAGACCGTGAGCTCTTGAACGTCGCCAATGAGTTTCACCACAAAGCCTCTCTGCCGCGCAAGTTGTAGCGCGTCCTGCGTGATCCGCTCAATGCCGGTTAAGTTCACGTCCTTAAATGTGGCGTTACGATCAAAAAACGCGTTAGCCAATATGACGACCTTACAGGCTGTGTCAATGCCAGTCACGTCATACGTCGGATCCGCTTCAGCTATACCCATATCTTGCGCTTCGCTCAAGACTTGATCGTAATCGAGCGCCTCCTCGGCCATTCGAGTGAGGATGTAATTGCACGTGCCATTGAGCACGCCCCGAATACCGAGCACCCGAGCGCCTGCGAGGGTGTCGCGTATGAGGTTGATTATAGGCATCGCGCCACCAACAGTCGCCTCGTACCGCAACCCCACCCCCTGTGTGCAAGCAAGCTGCGTTAACTCGCCAAAGGCGGCGACCAGAGGGCCTTTGTTTGAAGTAACAACATTTCGTTTGTTTTTCAGCGCTTCACGAAAATGCGTCAAGCCGGGCTCCCCGTCATCTATATTCGTAGGGGTTACCTCCACGACAACGTCGTGGTCAACAATTCGTATGACGTCGAGCGCAGTTAGATCAGAATTTGCGATAGGCTGCCCCGCTCGTTTAAGCGCAAGCACGTCCTCTAAGTCAGGCATGAGCGCAACCCCTTTTGAATCGGCAATAGCTACCACCTTTAACTGAGGCATGTTTTGCACGACCTTCGCGACTCCTTGCCCTACGGCCCCAAATCCAATAATAGAGAGCTTAAAGAGAGACGTGCTATCCTGCATTGCTCAGACCCCCGGATATTCCGCTCTCATCTATTGGTACGATAACAAGCATATCCTTGCGCTCAGCGATATCTTTGAGAATTTCGACTGACTTTTTCAGTTCCTCCTTCCCGGTAGCCATTATTGTGACAACAGCTGACGAAGGATCGTCGATGGCGGGCATTGATAGACTAAGGTCTTGAACTTCAGCAAATCCTGTGCTATCAATTTCATCGATCGTTTGCATCAAGTCAGTATGAATGATGTGCCCTATGAGCAGTATGTGTGTCCTAGCGCGTAGCCTCATTTTGCCTATCCGCACGATCGTTACACCGCTCTTTTCAAGTCCTTTCTGAAGCTCTTCGAGCATGTGTTCTTCGATATCAAAAATCACGGAAACCGGCACCGTATTGCGAAACGTTTTCTTGTCATGATGGTGAACGACGCTCAGAACGTTCCCACCGAGGTCGGACACGGGAGTTAATACGTGCATAAGCTGGCCAGGCGTGTCTTGCAGCTCCAAATCCATCGAAATTCTCATATTCTCACTCCAAGCTTGGGTATATAATATGTATTAGTCTAATAACCCTTTTCCATGGTAGCGTCAGATTACGACATATTAAAGGGCATCATGCAGAGGCGCCGCTCTGTGAGACGGTACGCGCGAGAGACGATCAGCGACTCGCTGCTAGATCAGCTTCTCACAGCAGCACGGCTCGCGCCTTCCGCTGGTAACCTTCAAGCACGTGACTTCATCATCGTCCGCGACCCCAATATGAAACACGAGCTTGCCGAGGCGGCTTACGCGCAGTTCTTTGCCGCTATGGCCCCGGTAGTGCTCGTCGGTTGCGCCAATTTAGCACGGTCGCGCAAAGCGTATGGAGAACGTGCTGAGCTTTACGCAGTCCAAGACGCCACTATTGCTGCTTGCTATATACAACTAGCAGCTGAAGCGTTGGGCGTCGCAACCTGCTGGATAGGCGCGTTCGACGAAAAACGCGTTTCAAGCTCATTAAAAATACCGCTGGACATTCGTCCTGTACTAATGCTTCCTACTGGATACCCCAACGAGTCGCCTGAACCTACCGTACGAATGGAGCTTAGTCGATTCGCTCACCGGGAGCTCTGGAGCGGAGTTGGCGCTTGATTGTCGCTCACGACTTCTTTTTTACATCAGCGCTTCGTGCGACATCTACTTCCATGACCGAGCATTTAATACCCAAGCTACATTAATCGTCAATGGTCTTATATGGAGCAGCAACTCGCTGATGCCTGTGAACAAATCATCAACGGTATCCTTAACAGCCAAGTCACGCGTGAGAATTTACAACAGGCAAAAATAGAGATAGCTCGGCGCTATCGTTTAACATCGCTGCTCACGAACACGCAAATCTACGGGGCAGCGAATGCCCAAATCCGACACAAACTGACTGACGTGCTACAACGGAAGCCAATGAGAACAGCGTCCGGCGTCGCAGTCATCGCAGTTATGACTTCCCCTTTTTCCTGTCCTCACGGCAAATGCGTACCATGTCCTGGAGGACCTGAATTTAGCGTGCCCCAAAGCTATACCGGTCTTGAGCCCGCAGCGAAGCGTGCGTTGCAACACGGATTTGACCCTTACAGGCAAACTAAAGCCCGCCTCAACCAACTGCGTCAGACTGGACATCCCACTGACAAGGCAGAACTGATCGTCATGGGGGGTACGTTTACGGCGCGTCCTCGCGACTATCAAGAGTGGTTCATGCAGAGGAGCATACAAGCGATGAACGATTTCCCTCGCGCACTTACCGCTGAGTCTCCTCGCTTAAGCGATGTCTTCTCGGCAAATGCGCGCGCACTAACGAGAAACGTGGGAGTGACGTTTGAAACACGGCCTGATTTTGCAAAACAACCTCACGTCGACGAAATGTTATCGCTAGGAGGAACCAAGGTTGAACTCGGCCTCCAAAATAACTCTGATCAGATCCTCGCTAGCATCCAACGAGGACATAGTGTCGCCGATGCGGTGGAAGCAAATCGGGCGTGCCGCAATAGCGGATTGAAGGTTGGGTTCCACATTATGCCTGGACTGCCAGGCTCAGATTTTGAATCTGATCTTAAAATGTTTCAAGAGTTGTTCACAGATGAACGGTTTTGTCCTGACTACCTCAAGATATACCCGACTCTCGTGATAGAGGCAACTGCCTTGCACGAGCTGTGGAAGCGCGGTGATTACGAAGCCTTTGAGCTACGCGATGCTATTGAGCTGATTGCACGGGTCAAAGCGCTGCTCCCCAAATGGGTGAGACTGCAGCGCGTACAACGGGATATCCCTGCTCATCGAATCATAAGCGGCGTCAAAAAGAGCAATTTGCGGCAATTGGCCAAGAAGCGCTTGCTCGAACTCGGGGGCGAATGTAGCTGTATACGTTGCCGAGAGGTTGGTCTTCAAGGCGTTAACCGAGTTGAGGACGTCGAAAGACAGGTTGAAAAATATCACGCCTGCAAGGGAGTGGAGTACTTTATTTCAAGCGTCGGCCTGCTTGGCGATAAGGAGTTCCTTATCGGTTTCGCGCGGCTACGTCTTCCGTACAAGTCTCAGAGGCCCGAAATAACCGCAGAAACAGGGCTGGTCAGAGAGTTACGTGTATACGGGAATTTGGCAAAGCTAGGCGAGCGACATGAAAAAAAGTGGCAACATCGCGGATTTGGAGCTGAACTGCTTCGGACTGCTGAACGTATCGCAAGCGATGCTGGGATGCACAGGATCACAATAAATAGCGCAATCGGAGTTCGTGACTACTATAGAACCAAGGGCTATGCTCTTGAAGGCCCATATATGACGAAAACACTCTTGTAGTGCGTTACTAAATCGTCAGCTGGTGAAGATTTTCAAACCGATGCCGTGAGATAGGCACAATCAGGTTACGTTTCCAAAATGCCTTTGAAAAGGTCTAGGCGCGGCCTCCGAATGGTCTTCTGCTTATATTTCCCTTTGATGTGCTCGTTAAAATATTTCAGATCGGTTTTTTCAAGGTTGACGTCCTGCGAGTTCATAAGACCGTTGTAAATATCTTCGGAGACCTGAGTATACTGATAGACGCTTGAATCACAAAACTCAATCTCGAGCGTCGATGTTTCTCGGTAATAACCAAAGGCTCGTACACTTACAGAAACAACAACCTCTCGATCCATACACTATGCATATGTTTCTACAAATTAAAGCTATCGAAAACACATAAACGCAACATAATCCCCTATTACTAATTGAGTTTTTTACACATCGGCAGACGTATTGGAAGAGAAGATGCGCATATCGAATCGCTTACTTTGGAGATGGCGAGCTTCACGCAAGAAGGGTTGCGGGGCCGCGTTTCAAAACAGTACTAATTTCATTACCTTTTTGCACTAACGCGCGCTTTTTTTGCAGGCATCATCGCCGGCAACTTGCAGCTCAAGCAAAAGAGTCTACTCGAAAATCGCAGGAAACGTTTTCTCCAGAAGAGGTTTTAATACACGTGGCCGTATTTAGCAGTTCTTGCGCGCCGATGCAGAAAACTTATGTATATTCAAGTTAGAAATCCATAGCTGTCATTATGCATAGGAGGGCCTAGAATTCTAATCTCACGCGTTGTAGTGCTGTTTTTGCTTATTTCTGTGACGATAGCTTCGTCGACGATGCTTTATTCGCAGGGACAACAAGCCGCCCTAGCAGTATCAAACTTAGCAGCAACCCCGACGCCAACGCCGACGCCGACGCCGACGCCAACGGTAAGTCCAACACCATCGCCAACGGTAAGGCCAACACCGTCGACAACGGTAAGGCCAACACCGTCGACAACGGTAAGGCCAACACCGTCGACAACGGCAACCCCGACGCTATCGCCAACGGCAAGTCCGCAGGCTTCAGCGAATG
>Ga0209777_10003836_pt1 | contig 18227 bp, 8 predicted proteins | sample FrelakmetHBP12HB_FD_187147 | JGI IMG/M metagenome (GOLD analysis project Ga0209777, IMG submission 187147) | Freshwater lake sediment microbial communities from the University of Notre Dame, USA, for methane emissions studies -HBP12 HB (SPAdes)... | ecosystem: Environmental > Aquatic >...
GTCCTTGTCATCATCGCCGTCGATGTCGACTGCAACCGCAGTCCACGAGTTATATCCAAAGAACTCGCTTGTCTGAGAAAAGGTACCACTGCCGTTGTTCTTCAAGATGCAGACATAAGTATAACACCCTACCATCAAGTCTATGTCACCGTCGCCGTCGAGATCCGAGGCAACCACCGATTGAGGATACCCCCATACCGGGTAGGATATCGCTGCCATAAACGTGCCATCACCGTTATTTATCAGAACCGAGACATTACTTGAGCTGTAATTGCCTGTTACCAAGTCCAAGTCGCCATCGTTATCTACATCAGCTGCAGTGACGGACCAGGGACCTGAAACACTATAAGTAACCGGTGCTGTGAATGTGCCTTCACCGTTGTTCATCATGACTGAAACACCACCAGTAACTGCGACAGCCAGATCAATGTCGCCGTCCCTGTCGAGGTCAGCGCCATAGACCGATTTCGGGGAGGCTCCCAATTCGTATGAGGCGGGCGATGCAAAGTTACCGTTGCCGGTGTTCTTCAGTAACGAAATGCTTGAGTAACCACCGGCATTTGCTGCTGCCAAATCTCGATCCCCATCATTGTCAAGGTCGGAGGCCAATACAGAAACCACAATGGATTGAGAACTAATCCTGAGGTAGACCGGTGCTGCGAATGTCCCGTTACCGTTGTTTTTGAGTTCCGTCAAACCACCCTGGCCTCCCGTAACCAAGTCGATGCTGCTATCTCCGTCTAGATCGACTGCGACGAGGCAGCCAGTATCAAAGGTAGTGGGAATTCCGGTGCTATATGCGACAGCCGCAGCAAATGTGCCATCACCATAGTTCTTTAGAACGGATACGTTATTGGACCCTTGATTCGCTGTCACCAAGTCCTGGTAACCGTCACCGTCCAGATCCGCAGCAAGTACTGATACAGGGTTCAATCCAGTCCCGTACAACAAGTCGGCAACAAAGCTTCCACTGCCATCGTTTCTGAAGACGGTGACTCCGCCAGAACTTGTTACCGCCAGATCAAGATCCGTATCACCGTCCAAGTCGGCGGCACAAATCGAGGAGGAATTCGTACTGCTGCAGGAAATCGGCGAAGCAAAAGTCCCGTTGCCATTGTTCTTCAAGACAAAGATGCCACCACTTCCAGCCGTCACGAGATCCAAGTCGCCGTCGCCATCGACATCACCAACAACAAGGGACTTGCCTCCTCCGACCACCGCAATGGAAATAGCTGCGGCGAAGGTGCCGTTGGAGTTGTTCTTCAACAAGACAACTTTGTCAGAAACACCGACTGCCAGATCAGCATCGTTGTCACCGTCAAGGTCAGCAGCGACAACACAGGTAGGAGTGAATCCCACACCGTAGGAAATTGGTGCGGCGAAAGTCCCATTGCCATTGTTCTGCAGGATGGCGATACTTTTGGCCGTGGACAGTGCCGCCGCCAAATCAAGATGGCCGTCTCCATTGAAGTCTGCCGATACCACTGAAACCGGACTGCTGCCAACCGTATAGTCAATCCTGGCATCGAAAAGCGGCTCAAATGCCCTAGCGCTACCAGCTAGACAAGAGATCAGCCAAAGAGCGGTAGTGATTAGGACAATCGTTGGCCATCGATTCATCTAAGTCTCTCCATTGTCGCCGCTTCTACATAGCTCCAACTATGTTCCTTAATGTCGACGACACGGAAGGCGGTAATTCTCAAAACACGCCTTCCGCCTCTCCGTCGCCAACTATTTCTCCGGACACCCTGCACAGGGCGCCGGTCCATGGGCGAAGATATAGTTGACCATGTACACTACATCCGCGATGTTGAGGCCGTGGTCACAATTGACATTGCCGCCTCTTGCATCGATTGGTGCTGGGCCGCCCAAGAAAATATAGTTGATCAAGTATACGACTTGCACGATCGTGATTTCTCCGGAGCCGTTAAAATCTCCGCACAATGCCGAAGCCAAAGTGGTGGTCGCGTCCGCCGCAGAAGGCGCAGCTTCTGCGTTACCTACATTGTCATAAGCAATCGTGTAGAAACTGTATTTCTTGCCGAACTCACCCTCGAACATGAATGACTTCTCGGTCAACCCCGAGGCCAGCAGTTTGTATGGTCCGTCGTTCTCCGCGACATACAATGAATAATCACGAACACCAGAGCCGGGCAACGAATCAGTGCCACTCCAATGAAGGGAAAACTGCTTGGTAGTTGTGAAGACGGGCAATGCCTCCACCGCACTTGCAGGGATAACGGGATCGATTGTATTGAATATCTCAGGAGTAACAACAGGTTCATTGACATCAAAGACAATCGATGCCTGAGCCGTTACCGAATCTCCGCTTTGAACCGAAGTCTTCGGTTTGATGGTATAGGAAACAAATCCCTGACCACGCCCGATGGAATCATTAACGGGCAGCAAACCCGCCAAGGGATCACTCGGGGTAGAGCCAGTCAGCGGATCGATGGACCGGAAGGTCCAGGAAGCCTCGCCCTTGCCAAGATTAACACCGGCTACGACGTCAACGTATATCCCTAACTTGTCGCGGACATCAAGGCGTTTGGAATAAAGCGCTGTGTTCGCAGGAATGTCAAAGGTCTGGCCGGCGAAATTGAAACTACCCAACCGGAACGACTTGAAGTCAAGATCAGAGTCGAGTTTCAGAGTAATCGTGATCTCCCGGGCCGGAGCAGAAGCTTTGAGAGAGTCGTTTTCGAACTGAATGGTGTATGCCAGTGGATTGACTTCATTCACCCACTTTTCATCGCCAAAGCCAACAGGCCCGGAAATGTCATTGGGATCGGAAGAGTTATTGACGGGAGGACAGATCTTGTACTGATAGTAGCACACTATCGCATTTGCGAGACCATAGCAAGCGACTACTCCAAAGTCCGGGTTACTCACTCCCGCGGCTGCAGCCAGTATTGGAGAGTAGCAGTTCGTGGCAATCCCGATTCCGCACGTCAACGCGTCAGCCACAGCGCCAGCCCCCATCCCGATAAGACAGTCCTTGACCTGCCCTATGGTAGTGGTAGCTCCATTTGAAAAACCGTGCAAACATCCGAGCACCGTTAGCTCGGGCAAGGCGCAATCGACAGCAGTAGCAGCACAGCCAGCAGCAGGAAAGTACACCTCCCGTGTTAACCAATCACAATCTCCTTCAACACTGTTCAAGCTGGTTTTGTTCTCAACTTGCTTCGTGGGCGCTGTCGGGATACGAGTAAGCGGAAATGGAGAACTTGGCGATCCGAGACTAGTTGCCGATAGTATCCCTGACCGCTCGTAGATACCAAGCATCGCGGCCGCAAAGATGTCGTGGTTTGCAATCGCATCGTCCAGTGTGAAGATGCCACCGTCCACCCACGCTGAAAGAAGGTGGTCCGCAACTACTGATACTTCCGAAACGAAACCCTGCTCGCTCATAGCCGCCACAGTGTGAATCGTGCCCACATCAGGAAGCCAGACATGTGCCTCCACTACAACCGAAAAGGTTGCTTCAACAACCGCACCCGGAGGTACATCAGGCGCAATCAACTCGATAATTCGCAGATTGCCTCTGTCGATGGATGCGGGGACCTGATCTGTTGTATCGTATTGTCTCACCAGATCAGCACGTGATATGAAGCCTTTCTTGTCAATTAGCTGTACATGCGCGAGGGCGCCGTCACCGGGAACATAGGCACGGTAGCGGAGTACGGGAATATCGACATTACCGTCGTTCTGAATGAAGACTCGGCGGTATGCTCTACTGCCTCTACGGAACTCCGCAGGTTCGTCCACCCAAAGAGTCGGGGCATATGCCTTGTATTCCTCAACAGTGAATGGCACACTGGAGATAGCGACTGATCCTTGCTTGTCGAGCGCCTTCAGCATGTATAATCCGAGAGACGTTGGCAGTGCACTGAATCGCACGATGGCTTCGGTCCTGTCTAATACCGAGTCGAGTTCTGCAAGCAGAGTATCGTGTGAAGGACTCTCGAGGAAGACCTTTAGGTTCTTCTCAAAACCGGCACCCCTGATTCGACATGTAAGTTGTCCACCCTGTCCGCCGGCATTGGGTACTACTGAGGAGATGGAAAATGGTAGCGCGGTAACTTTCACGGTGATGCTCTGCGTCGCGCGGCTTTCATCTTTATTTAAGAGGCTGATGTAATAGTCTCCTGCATGGGTCGACGGCACTGTCACTTTCTGATTTGGTTGAAACGGCTCAGAGAATCCAAAATCATATTCGGATGGCGAAGGAACGCGATTAAACGCCACATACATCTCGTTGTCAGCATCGGCTTGATCACTGAGGAGTTCGACCGAGAGATCCAACCCTGAATCGACCACTACCTTGAAGAATCTCTCCTGACTCGGCCCGAGCGTCGTGTTGTACGGCACACCTAATGTCAGTGACGGAATGCTCACCGCCAGTTTGCCTGCCGATGCCAACACATTGTTTGACTCATCCGATTCGCGGATATTGTTCCTGATATCCGTCCGCACGATCAAGCGGTAATCACCCGGCTTGACCCCGGGGAGTTCTTCAATAATCTGCCCCGCCAGATCGAGGAGATAGGTTTGGGACAGGCTGAGTTGAGTACGGAACTCCTTGCTCATCCCCGGAGCCAGATCGATGGTCTGCTCCTTGATGCCGAGTGCCGGGTCGCTGAGATCCCACTGACCGTCTTCTGAGACAAAAACCGCATCGCGCATCAGTCCTTTGGCCAGATTGGCGCCGACGTTCATGATGGTCCAGGTGACCGTGATTTCGTCACCGGGAGAGGCGCTAACAGGTGCGTTTACACTAGTTACAATCAAGTCGCTTAGAGGGGCAAGCGATACATTGACCTGCACACTGGCGATATTATTGGCTTCGCTGCCGTCTTCGAAGAGCTGATCCTGCGCGTCAGTCTTGACCAAAAGGTAATAGGGACCGGAGAGATAATTCGGTAGTTCCACGGTGTCTTGACGCGAATATTCCGCGCTTGGAACCAGCGCACCATCGCGTTGAAAAGTGGCAAGTTTGAGATCCGAAATACTGAGCGTTTCATCAGGTGAGAGATAGATGGCATCATACCAGCTCTTCTGAGTGGCACCTAGACCGACATTTTTCACCACCCATGAGAGTACCGCTGGTTGACCGGCAAGGAATTCGGTCATCGGAATTACTTGCGTCACGGCCAAGTCGGGCGCCAATGAGAGAGTAACCGCAATAGGCATTAAGGCACTGAAATTGTTCGCTTCATTCGGTTCCTGAGCGGCGTCATAGTTGTCGGCGCGAACGTAAAGATACTTGCTGCCGCTGACGGCATAAGGAAGACGAACCTTGATGTTACGAGAGTACGATTGACCGGGAGTCAGATCTCCCGAACGCGAGATGTCGGCCAAAAGGGTATCGTCGGCATTACCAACAATGTTGTCATTAGAGAAATAGACTCCGTCCTGCCAGTTGGTTGCCAGCGTGGTACGTCCGGCGATGTTCTTGACGTCAAAGTTAAGGGTGATTTCCTGGCCAGAGAATCCGCCCGAAGGAGCTGTTGCGCTGACGACGGCGAGATCGCCGTGCGGGTATTCAGCTACGGTAACAGCATTACTTCGTACGGTGTCATTTGATTCCCCCGTGTGTTCAAAGATCGCATTCGTGGCATCGATCAAGATGTAAAGGTACTGCGTGCCTTTCAGGAACGGCGGGACCAAGACTTTCGTCGAACGACTATATGAACTACCCGCTGGGAGTTTCTGGCTTAAGTTCGCGGAGGTCAATAGAGTCAAATTGCTTGGATTGTAGGTCGGATCGGGCCCGATGAAGATACGGTCTTGCCAGGTCGTGGAGTCTACCGGCGCAATGCCGTTATTGGTCACCGTCCAGTCAACTTTGAGGGAGTCTCCCGCTATTACATTGGAGGGAGTTGATACTGCAGTCACCACCAGATCCGGGTAAGGACTCAGCGTGATTGTAATCGGCTGTGGCGTGATCACGACATTATTGCTGTCGAACAGATATTCCCATTTCACGTTGTAGACATCGGTCTCAACAAACAGATACCAGACCCCTGCCAAACCATTGGGAATCGTTGCTGATTGCGACTTACTATACGTTTCGCCCGGAGCAAATGCTCCGCTGCTGCCAACGAAGGTCCCGAGGGCTTTCGCCGTAGTCTTATCCAAAGTCGCAGTGGGAGAGAGGTAAGCGCGATCGCTCCAGACTGCCTGATCATTATAGGTGCTGCCGGTGCCCTGATTGGCGACCGTGTAGCTGATCGTAACGCTCTGACCCGAATTGGCGGAGCTGGCAGAAGAAACGGTCGTTACTACCAGATCCGGATATCCGGCAAGCGTGATGTCGATGGAGTCGCTGACCGCCGTGTTGTTGCTTTCGCCGGTGAATTCAAAAATGGCGTCAGTGTAATCGATTCTGCCGATGATGTAGTAGAAACCGTACAGATCAACGGGCAAATGAAGATTGACCTGCGCGCGATACAGCGCCCCCGCGCTAAGCGAGGTTGGAAAATCATCTTGAGTACTACCTGGTACCGCACTCAGTCGTTGGCGCGAACCAATGAAACGATCATCGGGACTAAGTTGCCTATCTGATGAGAGGAAGAAACCATCTGCCCAGGTATTCGTTGCATCTCCGGTGCCGGTATTACGATCAATCCAATTGAGAATGATCTCCTGACCGGGAAGCGCAGAGGATGGTGCAAATAGGCTGTCCATCTTCATGTCTGGCAACGGCGGAATTTGAACTACCATTACCGCACTGCGCCCGCGATTATTGTTTTCGTTCAGCTCGCTGACGCGGTTATCAGCATCTGTGACGACGAAAAAGAAGTGATCTCCGATCTGGTCCTTTGGTAATTTGATCGTAGTCTTGGCTGGGTAAGCCTCGTTAACATCGAGATAGGCGGTATTGGCTATGGTCCCAACCAACTGGACATTAGAGGGATCAAAGTCAGGAAGCGCCGAGAAGTAGATCTTGTCAACCCAGCCAGCCGAATTTGTGCCCCCGGTGCCTCTGTTGCCCACGAACCAGCGTACTTCCGCGTCGCTTCCGGCAAAGGCACTGGTCGCCACCCTTACCGAGTCGACAATCAAATCGGGGTACGGAAACGGCTTGATATGAATTCGAGTGGCGGAAATCGCGAAGTTATTTGATGCGGGAGCCAATTCGGTGATGGCATTGTCCGCGTCCGTTTGCACAATCAGCCAGTAGTCGCCACTCAAATTCGCTGGCAAAATTGTGGATTGAGTGGCAGAGTAGTTGGCACCGGGTTGAAGAGTGCCTGAATAGTCACGACTCAGTAATATAGTGTCGCTGCCAACGGCGCTGTCAGCAGAGAGATAAACTCGATCAGTCCAGTTGCCAACGGCATCGATGATTCCGAGGTTGGTAACCTGCCAGTCCACCGTCACCGGGAATCCCGCCGTCGCCTGGGTCGGTACGGAGACTTGCGTCAGGACTAGATCAGGCCGGGGATAAGGGTGAATCTGCAATGGCTGTGTGGAGACGGCACGGTTGTTGGATTCACTGCCAAACTCGCTCACCTGGTCCAGGGCATCTGTGACCACGATGATCCACCAGTTGCCTTCACTACCTTCGGGGAGTAACGCTTTTGCGGAGTCGGTGTAGGTTGCGCCTGTAGCCAGACCACCAGCATGATTCACAGTTGCAAGAAGTACCTCGCCACCTGGAAGACTGTCGGCGTCACGATATATCCTATCGACCCATGCATCAAGGGCGTCCTTGGTGCCGATGTTGGATACCGAATATTCGACGGTGATGGAATCAGAGGCTGTCGCCTGGGAGGGATTGGTAATCTGTGTCATAGCCAGATCCGGGTGTCCGGAAGTCAGCTTGACCACGAAACCATCCTGGCTACCCTGGTATAGCTGATAAGGATTGGTTGTCGGGAAGTTCGATGACCAGGTGTAGCCAGTCAGATAGAGATCTCCAGCTGCATCAATGGCAAGCGCTTCTCCGGCATCGGTTCCGCTTCCGCCTAGATAGGAGCTGCACAGCAGGTTTGTCCCGGTTGGCGACAGAATGCTCACGAAGACATCATAAGTTCCCCCGTTATAGGTACCATCAAAGGCATTCGCTATCGGATAATTTCCGGAACCCGTGAATCCGGTGATTGTCGCCCTACCAAGACCATCCACAACGATACCGTATGCAAGATCTGCCCCCGATCCTCCCAGATATGTGCTGTAGAGAAGACTGTCACCGCCAAGTGAAATCTTCGATACGAAAGCGTCATTTCCGCCATTGAAGGAATTGTCGTAGGCGTTGACCGTTGGAAAATCTGAGGCTGCAGTAAAGCCGGTCACGTATACAGAATTGTCCGTACCGATGGCAAGCCCTTCTCCATGATCATCCCCGACCCCTCCGATGAAAGTGCTGTATTCGAGCGAGGTGCCGCTTGGGGAGAACTTCGTCAGAAAGACGTCGTTGCTTCCATTGAACGTCGTGTCGTAGCCATGCGTTACAGGAAAGTTAGAGGAATTGGTAAGTCCAGTCACATAGGCACACCCTGCGGTATCAACGGCCAGGCCTTCGATTCGGTCAGTCGATCCACTCCCACCTAGAAAGGTGCTGTAGACAAGAGCAGTTCCGTCAGCAGTGAACTTGGTTACGAATCCGTCGTAGGTTCCACCATTGTAGGAGTTGTCATAGGAGTTGAATGTTGGAAAATTTGTCGACGCGGTGAATCCACCCACACATACGCGTCCCAGTCGGTCGATGCCAATACCATAGGCGTTGTCCTCCGAAGAGCCGCCCAAGTAGGTACTAAATGCCAACGCATTTCCCCTCGGTGCAAGCTTCAACGCGACGACATCCTGACCGCCATAATTCGTGGCGTGATATGCGTTCACGGTCGGGAAATTTGAGGAGGAAGTCATACCAGTAACATAAGCTGAACCAAGACTGTCAACGACGATAGAGGTGGCGTTGTCATCTCCAGATCCGCCAATGTAGGTACTGTACACCAGGGAGGAACCGTCAGGCAAAAACTTGGATACCGTTATATCGCTTCCTCCATTCAAGGTATTGTTGAAGGCCGAGACCACCGGATAATTCGTCGAATATGTGGTCGATGTAACATAGACGTTGCCTTGCTTGTCAACTGCAATCGCAGATGGCCAGTCCGTGCTTGCCCCTCCCAGATAAGTGCTGAATGAAACTCCGACGGTCAAGGACTTCGGTTGATCGCGATACTGAGAATCAACGGCGAGATCTACGGTATTGTCAGAACTCAGGACAAACTGGGGAGCAGCTGTACCAGAAAGGCTGTTATCCTGTCCGAAGGCTTCGATCATGGTACCCCACTTGGTTCGCGCGATCATCTTCCCGTTGGAATCGACTGAAATTTCAACTGATCCATCATAAGCAACCTTGATCTGCGCAGCGTCTGCACCCGGTGCGATGATAAAGTCATACCTCATTGTGCCATCGGCGGTGCTGGAATACTCGAGGTCAATTCCATCGTAGATGCCTTTTAGCGTGATCGCTTCGTAGTTCGGCACTTCGGTGCGCCATCTGGACGGATCATTGCCGAAGGAATAGTTGCACTTGTAGTCCATAAGTCCTTCGCCAATAGCCTCGGGATTGGGATTCGCACCGACGAATTTGGCTGTCAACACCGACTGTTCAACGCTGTCTCTGTCCATGTCATCCCCGCGAAGGCGAGAATCCAGACCTGACAGAGCCGAGGGCAGTTGTGCTACTCCCAGTGCTGATACAGTTTCGTTCTTATCAATTCGCCGGGTGAATTGATATGTCACGCCTTCTTTGGTGAACCACATTGTCGCGCCGCCAGAGTTGGCACGAAACAGAACGCGTTCATCCCATTGCCCCACATTCTTGGTGAAGGTCAGTGGCATCTGGTTCATCTTCTGTAATGCGGTAGATGAATTCGGAGTTGTCGTTGCCATGAGGGTAGAAACCACAAGCAACAAAAGGACTGTCAGAATCAGGTTTGTTTTGCTTAGCATGTTGGCCTCCCAAAGGTGCACTGGTGAGACATCTGGCTGTGTAATCTAGGGCCAAGATAGTGCTACCTGGGCAATTTGTCCAGCAAATTCATGCGGTCAGAGGGAGCTTTTTGCTACGAACGCGCCGCTAATCGACACGGTCGCGGAATTGCCTGCTTTGGTCGTCGAGAGGTGTTTGGTGGTTGGCGGGTGTTGGTGTGGGGTGGGAAGGGGCCGCTTTGGGGCCCCTTCTTTGTGTTCTTGGGTTATGTTTCGACGTTCAGATATGCTCCTGTTGCCGTTACTTCTCCTTTGATGAGTGCTTGCGCAAGAGATATCAGGTCGTAGGTGTCGTTGTTATGGCTGGCTTCCAGAATTGTGTTTCCTCGTAGGTGTTTGGTGGTGTACATGGCGAGGATCATGTTCTTGAGGTCGCAGTCGTTGATTACGTTGAATGGGTTTGATTCGCTTAAGCCGGATGTGGTGTTGATGTAGCGGTTGTGGTTGAAGTAGTTGTCTAGTTCTGGTTCCTTTTCTCGGTAGACTTTGGCTGCCAGTTTGGCGAGTTTTTCGAGCAGTTCCTCCTTTCTGCCGGTCATGGCGATTTCGTGGTTTTTGAGGACATCTTTGATCATGTCCCCAGAGGCGTTGGCTCGGATGAATCCGCCGATGGCGTAGGTGTGTACTCGGTGTTCGGTGAAGGCGGCGTTGGCAGTGCTTGCCTCTTTTTGGGCGAGGTAGTTGAGGTTGGGGAAGCCGATTTGGAAGTTGCCTTTCTCGATCATTCTTTCGGCTGTTTCGATGTTGACGGTGAAGCAGTATCTGCCTTGGTCGAGTCGCCAGCGTTCGGCGATTTGCCTTGCTTGTTCTCTGATGGCGTGGCGGGGAACCAGGGATGGTAGCATGCGGATGTTGTCGCCTTTTCGTGTGCAGGTGTAGATGATGCTTTCCGAGTAGGCGATGTTGCAATAGCCGTCGGAACGCATCTGGAAGTGGCTGATTGATTCTGTCAGTTTGAGGTTTCCGTGGTCGTCGGCGATCTGTCCGAGAACGCTCGCCTGTCTGAAGTTCGTTATGGGCAACGCCTGGCTGATCAAAACACTTTCCTCATCTTGGAAGTCTTCCAAGGTGAGTATCTGGCTGAGGTCGTAGTTGTTGATGTCGTTGTAGCCGGAGAGCTTGATCTGCTTGCTCTTGCTCTTCAGGAAGTCTCGAAGCGAGTTGAAGTCGCTGTAAATCCTCGAAAGGAGGTTGTAAACTGTTTGGTGGTTCCAGTTGGCTGCGAGAGTCCTCTTGGCGATGGCGACTAGCTGCAGGTAACCAAGGCCGTCGACAAAGTATAGGTGGTCTCGGATGTCGGCAAGCATCCTCTCAAACATGGTCCCTTCGCGGTAATAGGTTCTTTCAGTTGAGTAAGTGATGTCGTGGCTGTAGCCCAGCTCTTTGAGTTCCGAAATCAGTTGATCTGGCGCATTCAGTCTTTGCAGGGTTGCTTCGATGATGTGGCTTGAGTGATCGCTACACCCCCAAGGATGAATGCCTCTGAGCAGGACGTCTGCAAGCGAAACTTCTGTAATCTTGAAGGTTAGGCGTTTGAATTCTGGAACTTGCTCGTCCGGTATTAATGACAGCTGGATAGTTTGCATACAACTACACCTCCATTGGCGGTTGACTGGTGATGGTTGGAAATCAATGATTCAAAGGTCTCGAGATCCTTTTCGATTGCTTCTCGGGTCCGTTCGATGTCGTTGAGATCAAGGTTTTGCTTTCTGGCGAGCTTGGCGACATGGCTATAAGCAACGATCTTGGCCAAGTCAGACTGCTGATCCAGCAACTCCTCAACCTCTTCAACAAACTCGATACATTCCCCTTGAAGGTTGGGGATACACTTGCTGGAGAGCTTCTCGCCAGAGACCTTGCGGCTCAAACCCTCCAAGAGCTCCCTGGGAACTGTGCCGGGGCGTTTTGCCTCAACCTGCAATGCCGTATAAGCCAGCAAGGTGATGTCTTGCTCGCCATTGATCAAATCGTTCCAGGCCTTGGAAGCCGCAAACTCTCCCAGGTTGGATGTGAGTAGGATTTCGGCTTTGCGCATCAGGTCCTTGGTTGTGAACAGCTCATAGATCGTGTTCACCTTCTCCAAGTCCGAACGCTCAGCGAAGAAGCTGCTCAACAGATCAAAGCAGATCTCCATCCTGTGAACTGCCTCTTCCTTTTTGAGTGATTCATCGTTCAACCCCACGGGAATGCTGGATTGGACAACGTAGCGAGCTGACTTGACAAAGTCCGGGATCGCCGAGCTTAAGACTTTTGATTTGGCGATCTCGATAGCCCGATTGGCCAGGATGTTTCGGTAGATGAAGCCTAGCCTTCTACCGTCCAGGGAGATGTCGCCTTTGGATTCCCGCATCAAGAGGTCGGCGAAACGCGCCAGGAACAAGGAAAGCGTCGAATATTGTTCTCTTAAGGCGTTGAAGTGTCTGGCTGCTGTGTGGAACATCTGAGTCATCTTTCGACCCATCTCTTCCACTTCCTGCTTGTCAACTGTGCCAGAGCTTTGTCCTTGGTTCCAGACTGAGATTGCTGGAGCATCATCGCCGTTGATGTGGCCGGTGACTTTGATGCGGTCTTCTTCCTCCATCTGCAAAACATCGGGAGGGTAAACAAAGAGCGCGAAGCGTCCGATCAGCGCTTCGTCGAGTGCCTGCGTGGCTGAGTAGTTCATGGGGTTCATGGCTGCCCAGACCCACTTGACTTGGGTTTCAAAGCCCATAATCTTGCGGCTGCGAATGATCTCGAGCCATTTGCTTTGAAGTTCGGGGACGGCGCGATTGAGTTCATCTATCAGGATGAGTTCTTTGTCCCAGATTGTGACATTGCTCGGTACATACTCCACGATGCCCTGTTTCAATTTTTCGATGTTAGGGAAGCCGAGTATGTCCTCGAACATGCATTTGCTTGCGTCGTACACGAGTGACTTTCGGTTGAGTGCCTGGCCGATCTTGTTGGCAACATGCGTTTTGGCGCAACCGTGATTTCCTACTAGGAGTAGCGGGTCCCCGCTCAAGAGCGAACTCAGGATCAGATTCTCATCTTCGTCTTTCCAGCCGTAGATGCCGAGTGTTTCGAGTATCATTGTTCTTCTCCTATCTTCTCCGCCCTTTTGGGGGCAAAGAAAAAAAGGGAGATCCTCGCTGATGAGGGTTCTCCCCGTGGTTTAAGTGTGTTGTTGGTTGTTAGTTGTTGTTAAATGGAAGTGTGTGGAGCTATGGTTTGTGGATTGTGACCCCTTTTTTGATATGTCGTCCTGCCGTCATCATAGAGAAGCAGTTGGTAGTGTGGCGGACTGTGATTTGTGGTTCCCGTACGGATTTTCTCCTTTCTATTCGCAGACGTCCGAGAGGTTGACGACGTCGCCGAACTTGGCGAAGTCTTCGCAGGTGGTGGTGCCGTCGAAGAGGATCGTCAAGGTGATGAGTCCCATCGTTTTGAGTTGCTTCGCCAATTCTTCTGACATGTCAGCGTAGCCGTCAGAGATGATGATTGCCTTTTCGAATCGTCTTTCGATTATTGAATGGGCTATGCAGTTAAAGTCGGTACCGTAACTTGTCCTGATCTTGCCTTTGACGAGGTCTTCCATGGTGGTTTCAACGACGATGTTTGAAAACAGAAACAAGGAGGTGACACTGTTTTTCAACTTCGACAATACGCCTATGATTTTGGGCAGATAGTCGTTCACGCTCCCAGAGACATCGAGGTAGATCGCCAAGCCCTTCTCTTCAATCGTTGGTTTGGATGTGTGGTTGTGGAAGTACCCCGGATAAAACCCCGAAGCTAATAGTACTAGGTCGCGCTTGGATGGATACAATGGAATGGGCGAAACACCCACACGCTGAACCCGAAAATACTCCCTGAAACGATCAAGCTTTCGCTTGGTCAGGAACTTCTGCAGCAGTACTTTCTTGATTGACAGGTGAGTTTTCAACGCCTCCATAAACAGATCAAGCAGTTCAGAGCTGAATCCGGCGTGTCTTCCTCCTTTTCCGGCGACGCTACGCTTCAGATCTTCGGCGATCTTGGAGAGCAGTTCGTTTGGAAAAGCGGCCTGTTGACCGGCTGCGTTTCCGTCGTGGGAGTGGCTGCCAATCAGGACAATGGTTGAGAGTCGTTCGCTTTGAGTCAGGATCTTCAACGTCTGAATCAACTCTCCAGTCGTGAAGGAATCGTGTTCGTCGCTTTGACTGTACAGCCTTTCGTAGACCTTGCTGTATTTGCTGCGTGACATCTCGCTCGTGGGCCGCAGCAGCCCAGGCAGTCCTCGATCCGGATAGAACTTTCTAAACAGATTGCCGTTGCGGGAATATTCCGTGTAGACTTCGCTGATGACGGCATTGATGATTGAATCAGCGGCAATGTTTTCCAGCTCGCCATCTTCGTAAATGAAGTGGCAAAACATCGGATGCAGCAACTCATGAAAGACCAGGCTGAACAAGTCTTCCTTGCAAGTGATGTGTTTCTCGACAAACCCCGAATTATACGCCAGCCTGCCTTCGATGTTGATCGACGCCGTCTGAATAGCGGAATCCTCCACCACTTCAGTAATAAAGCCGGCGACAAAGCTGTCAAAACCGAGAGACTCCTTGAGTACTTCCCTCACGATTTCGAGACTGATTTTCATGAATACCTCCTTTCAAGGCACAACAAATGAAAAAAACCCGATGGCCTGCATGAGCAAACCGTCAGGCGGTTGATTTGCGTTCTTCTCGACGAATTCATCGCGAACAGCCATTGGTGAGACTTCTCAGAAAAGACTAAAACGCTTTCTGGGAGCATAACGATACAGGACACATTGGAGCGAGATATCTATTTAGCGCCGCCTTTGCTTTCGCTCGTCGCCAAGCGACGAATACGAGGGTAGCCAATTTCAATTCACTCTCGCCAAGACAGGCAGAAGTGAAGATATTAGTGGTTTTTGCTGCATCTGGTTATCAGATCAACTCTTGCGAGAATCACAAACCAGACTGTTACTATCAACCAGTGGGAATTCCTGCTGGTTTATAAATCTTTCGCCCAATAACGCCGGGAAAACCCACGAGAACAAAGGAAACGATCGAAGTGAGACCGAGAAGCCAAACACGGAAGAAGACCGCAAGCAAACAGGACAGCAAGAAACACAACGACAGAAACAGAAAAGGAAAGCACGCAAAGAAGAGGACACGACAGCAAAAGAACGAGCGGGAACAGAGAGAAAAAGGCGAGCCAAACAAAAACGAAGAACACGGGCCAATCAGCAAAATACATCCAGAACCAAAATCAAGAAAATGAATCAAGGCCCATGAGCCAAGCCAAGCGGAGAACGGACATGATGACGAAGCCTCCTCTCCACCGCCACCAATCTTTCCTCAAGCGACTGAATCCCCGGATCCTTGGCCTCAGAAACCACCACGAACTCAGCCGGACAAGGAGCCCACGAATCCCAGTTTCGAAGTCGCCTAACCACACCTTCCTTACTTCTGCTAGCTTCTCGAATCGCACACTCAATCAAGCACTTAGCATCAAATCCAAACTTACCAACTTCTCTGATCTCTTCTACTGCCATCTTGCGCCTCCAGGAGCTCTCGGGGAACTCCGTTTTTTTTCGATTTTTCAAAAAAAACGGGGTTCACCAATCCCACGGAAACAGGCTTGCTGTGAGGGCGGGAGGCGACCCCGAAGGGGGAAAGCTTTACTAAATAGTTCGCGATGAGCGAATCTATTAGTTAAAGCTTTAGCCCCCGGCCAAGCAGCAAGCACTGCCAAACGTTGAACATACTGACTTCAGGATACCGTGCATTTAAGTCCTGCAAATGGGTGCCGTCCATGCTTTCCTCTAAATCTTGAACTCCAACTCTCATCCATCTTCAACCCATTCTGTCCGGCGCCCGCAATTGCTATCACTCCATCCAATCTCTTCTTTTTCCCTTTTTCCCCCTTTTTTCTTTCCCCTTTTTCTCTTTCCTTTTTCTTCTTTCTCCCTCTTTTCTCTTTTCTTTTTTTCTTTTATTCGATTTCCGATACACTTGACAAGTCATTACCTGCCAGAAGATTCAGAGTATCATATTCGTATCATTATTCCGGAGAAACGATGCAATTTCGGCACCGTTTTCAGGCGATTTTGTTACGTCAAGATGGAGATTCTGAGGGGTCCAGAGGGCAATCAAATGTTAGTGAGGGGCCGAGGATTGATTGGCGCTCTGCCTGGGAGTCGCCAGCCTTCGCCCAGATTGTTGCGGATGCGCCCCGTTGAAAAAGGGAATCTGAGTCGGTTAGCCATATGAAGATTGTGTTCGGCATTGCCGCCACGAGACGGCAGAGCTGGTCAAGTCGTTTCTTTGAAGGCGCCAAAAACAAGACCCTGAACCCGTTGAAAGCTCCCCCGAGGGGCCCCTCAAGTTCCTTATAACGGTTGTCAGTGAACATGTGCTGGTAGGAGATAATCTTTTTGCGGATGTCCTTCGTTTGGGGATTGCCGCTCGACAGTGTCTCTGTGCCCATATCAACTTCCAGAAAAAACAACAACGACTTGCCACGGTGTGCCTCGCTGATCGCGAATATTCCGTCCGGAATCACATTGGCCACTGAATCGGAACCGGAATTGGCTGTCACATACCAAGCGCCGTCTCTCGCTGGTGGTAGAGAGCTGACGGTTAGGAGGGACTGAAAACGGCTGAGAATGCTCAAGTTGATTCTGAACCAGTTCGTCAGAAGCTGATGCCCCAGAGTGCGCAAATCAATCTTGGCAAACAGGTCGGTTGAAATCGAAGGGTCGAGTGCTCCCTGCTCTTTCAGAGTCTGCACGCCATCTGCTCGAAGGTAGACGACGTTTTCGGGTCGTCCAGCGGAACCACCGAGTGGTTGACGCATGACCTCGATCAGTGCCACTTTCGACAGTTCACCGACTTTTCGGCGTATCATCTGTTGGCTGGAAGATAGGAGGAATGACAGTTGGCTGATATTCAATACCCTGTATTCCGCTATTGCCGATAGCAGCCCCAGTTCTCTTGGTGACAGCGTTTTCCTCATCCCAAACTATTGCGGATGAGTCGATGAAGTGGTTTCAGTTGGCAGGGCAAAGCAGGATTTCTGTGAGGGCCGTCCAGCAGGATCAAAAAACGTGAGCTGATGCGGTCGGCCCTCACCGGCACCGGTAAGATCGCGCCGCCGATGACCGTCGGGGACAGGACTTCAAGGTCGAGAAGGCAATATCGATGGGTCTTGAAGAGAAGGAAACAAATCAAAGAGAGAACTTGAGACGTCGGAGGCAGCCTTGCAGAAAGCAGAATGTCACGGTTCAGGGCGTCAGGTGTCTTTCAGCACCTCAGATCCAGATCAGTCTGATAACGCGCAGCCGATAGAATTCGAACAAGACAGGGGAAATAGTAGATTAGATGTGACAGAAATCACTTGCGAGAGGGGGGGAACTCGTTATTCTGTCACAGTCAGTATCTTAGTTAAGGCGGTTAAAGCGGTCCCTTCCGCCCTATTCGTTTCTTTTGTCGACGTCGTCGTATCTGTTCCAGGGCGGGAATTGGCACGTTTGTTCTTGCGCAATGTGTTCCGCAATACAATTGACTTACAACCGACAAATGGTCAGTTTTGGTTAGACCGGCACAGAATTCATGGGAGATAAATCTTCATCGTAGGAGTCGATTATGAAAACCTTGGTATTCTTCAGCATCTTGATCCTGGCTTCTCTGACTTATCAAGTTGCTAGTGCCACAAAAAGGTTGGTACCGGACGTCTATCCAACAATTCAGTCTGGCATCAACGCTTCCCAATCAGGTGATACTGTACAGATTGGTCCAGGTGTTTTTGCGGGGACTGGGAATCGAGATCTCAACACTGCTGGCAAGACAGTCACCGTGCTTGGTCACAGTGGTCCCGATAGTGCGATAATTGAGTGTGTAGATTCAGTCTCGCATTATGGATTTGTTTCGGTGAGTTCCGCGACAGTTGTAAATGGACTGCTGATCCGCAACGCATTCGCTGCGATTAACTGTGGTTCAGCTTCTCCGACAATTGAAAGTAACGCGTTCAGCAATTGCTCGTATGGAGTTCGATTCAATGCTGGTGCCTTTCCAAAACTACGGAACAACACTTACGTCAACGACAGCATTGGTATTGCGGTCGTGGGTGGTGATGTTAGTGCGAGTGGTCGCTGGAGTCTGGATGGCAGCGAGCCGTACGTGATTCTGGGGAATCTGCGGGTCTATGACTACTGGAACAGCAATCCGCAGCTGACG
>Ga0209777_10003837_pt1 | contig 18216 bp, 18 predicted proteins | sample FrelakmetHBP12HB_FD_187147 | JGI IMG/M metagenome (GOLD analysis project Ga0209777, IMG submission 187147) | Freshwater lake sediment microbial communities from the University of Notre Dame, USA, for methane emissions studies -HBP12 HB (SPAdes)... | ecosystem: Environmental > Aquatic >...
CAATCGCAACCCCAGTCTTTGATTAGTGCACCTATCAAACGCAAAGATACTCCCTTGTATCCATAAGGATCAACGAAAAATAAGGATGGAATGAAATGAGTTTGCTCAAGCTCTTTGACAAGTTGTTCACCAACCTCCTAATTATATAATTTAGGCTTATGTTTTAATGCGCTAATTCCGTCTAATTTGCTGATCGCTGCCTCAAGTGATTTAATATTATTATTATTCATATCATTGAATATAGTAATCAACATTTCCCTTAGATCTGGATTTTGGATCGCTTTTTCCAGTACTAAAAGCGGTGTGGATTTATTGCCATCTTCATAGTAACCACGACCAGCAAAAAGATCGATGTAAGCAATTTTATTTTCCATTCTTTTTTTGACTTGCCGTACCATAACTTTAGACCAAGCATCGAAGTACTTGCTCACGATAGTAGCTTTGACTATCGATTGCTCTCTTGTCTCCTCAAAAAAGGAATCGTCATCCATAAATTAAATCCCTCATTTTTTACATGACATTATTTCTGAATCGACTCAGTGATATTTATAATGATTCCAGAAACTCGCGAGGATAAATATTTAGCGTGCACGGTGCGAAAGTATTATTTTAATATTGGTCGAGTACATGGGCTACTGAAAAGCGCTAGCAAGTAACACAATAGATGTCTACTGCCAAAATTGGCCCTATGCATTCGATTCTCGTGATGATTTTCAGTGGTCTTCACCCACGACCTGATGATGAAGACGCAGTTATTCTTGAGGCGCATCATGTAAATTCTCAAATTCTGCCCAAACATTATGCAGATAAAACCATAATAATGGGTGAGTATAACGATTTTACGGGATTCAAGATTTATGTCACTCCCCAAGGCTATGATTATTTATTGATGGCCCACCAAACACATCCTGAAGGTGAGTTCGTGACGGCTGATGGCGGACGATATGGAAATCATCCTCATTTCCATGAACTGGATCTCTATCGCTCTCGAAGCGAAAACGAGCCCGAAACCCGCCGCATTGTAACCGATAAGCTTAATGAGGGTATAACTTCTGCAGAGCTATTGGAAGCATTCATGATCAAGTACTACTTAGATGATAATCGCACACATCCAATTCAGTCGCCAATCAGAAATGGATGACAGCGGGGGTTGGACGAATTTGGTAACTGAAATTCAGTTGGATATATTTAACAAAATAAAAGAAGGAATATTCAACACCGTTAGTTACAACGCCGTCGCCAAAAATGCCATCGAAGTTAAAACCCCATTCCTGGACCGGAAAGGTGCACAAATATCGATCTTCATCACCGAAGATGGACAAATCACGGACGGCGGGCAGATTCTCAGCCAGCTAAAGTCTCTAAGAGTGATAGACGATTATAATAATTGGGATTTCAAGCTGGATTTCCTGCATCGATCCTGCATAGAGCAAGTCAGAGGAAGCCTTCAGGCAGCCGATGGCGAGGCAAAGTCCATCCTGAAATACATTCAAGGAATCGCGAGACTTCCTAATTATTTCGAACCTAAACCGATTTATTCAACCTCAGATAAATTCCCCATCAAAGTTCGCAGGGTGGCAATTGAGGCGCTGATGGCCTTTGCTCCCCATGATTCGAGAAAAGACCCTCGTATTTGGGCATCTGAATTTGTCAAAGAAAGAAAAATTAAGCTTAACGGCATTGAAGTTCAAAGTGACATGTCGCCGAAAAAGCACCACAGAATGGTTCAAATAATCAGCCATGCAACTTCCGGCTCCTCAGACCGAAAGCAACACGTATCTGCAAAGGTGCTGGACTTTGTCCTCTTGAAAAGAAAAAATTCCAAGGCAGAGATGTTCGCCGTCGTGGAAGATATAAGTCCATACCCTCCTGAATCGAGAAACCTTCTCAAAGAAGAATCCGACGAAATAATTCAACTGAAAGGCGAGAACTCTGCATCACGGCTCACCGAGATCCTCTTAGAAAATTAGATTAATTTTTTGCCAATCAAATCTCGAATCTCTTCTTGGCAAGCTGGTTGCTCTCTTCCTCGATCTCGCGCTCTACATTCTCGTGATCGATCTCTTTCGCATTTTTTATGGCCTCTTCCAGAAGAGACCGCAAGTTGATCTTTTTGATCGCAAAGACTCCTCCTCGCAGCGAGTATCGCCGAACTCTAGCTCAAGATATTCCTATCACCCAAACCTCAGCACGCATCTCCCCTCCCCCCGGCAGATCCTCTCCTCTCGCTCGAATCCAATCTCCCCACCCTCACCGGAAAACTCGCTCGCCCATACCGAATTTTCCACCTTGCAGATCAGATCGCTCACCTTCTCCGAAAGCTCCCCGCGCCCCGACTTTATCATCAGATCATGCCAGGGACACCTCTTGACGATCACGGCAAAGCCCTCACTATACGGCTCTATCTCATACTCGAAGCCCTCCAGTTCCAGGCGGGCACAGAGCGCAGGCTTCAGCCCCGCAAGGCCCCCTGGCAAATGCATCATGCCCTTGAGGGCGCGGGCCTGAATCTTGGGCAGAACCTTCCAGACAGCCTCGTCCAGCCGCAAAGCTTCGTCAAAGCCCAGCCTCTCCTCGACCTTCATAAACCACAGCCCGTCCGCTGCCGTGTAGGACCGCCGGAAGTACTCCGCCTTCTGCTCCTCTGTCAAGCGGGTCATGCTCCCGGCCTCGCATCCGGAATCATCTGTGGCGGCGCTGCCGTCCCGGCCTTTCGTCCCACCTTGAAGATGGCCTTGCACGACTGCATGGAGCGGTGGCATTTTTCCGCCTTCTCTCGCATCTCATGAGCGCCCGGATGGCCCTCTCTCTCCAGCTCTTCCGACCTGGCCCTGTAAATCTTAAAGGCCTTCTTGTAAGCCTTGAGCGCCTTTTTGCTGCACTCCTCTTTATCCAACACCTCCGAAAAAGTGACATAAGCAAAGGCCAAATCCCTGAGAATATCAGCGTGCTCCAGGGGAGAAGTCTCCGACGTGTAATACTGCATGGCCTGCTCGCAGGCATCGATGGCTTTTTGGCAGTTTTCCGCCCTGTCCTCCATTTCAGCCAACGTGATGAAGCTGTAGCCCAAATTCTTCAGCGCATCGGCGTGCTCTGCCGGGCTGGTTCGTTCATAGATTCTGATGGCGGCCTGGCAGGCCTGTATTGCCCGATGGCAGTTCTCCCGGCAATCCTGCACCTCGGCCAGAGCCGAATATGCCGCCCAGAGCAAGATCTGTGCCTCAGCATGCTCTTCAGGGTAACTTAGCACATCATAGATCTGCAAAGCCTCAAGAGCAGCAGAGATGGCCTTCTTGCAGTCCTCGGATTTGGCCTCTGCTGAGATTTCCATATCCGCCAGCATTATGGCTGTCATGGCCAGATCCTGGCAGCAGGAAGCGATTTGCAGCGGCTGGGCGGCCCAGATCCTGTAAGAATGCAGCCTCTCCTCACAGGCCTGCAGAGCGAGAAGACAGTTCTCGGCCCGATACTCGATATCGGCTAAGGTAAGATAGGCCAGCCAGAGGCTGCCTTTGGCTTCGCCATAATCCTCGGGAGATTCTTCCAGAGAAAAGACAGAGAGAGCCTTTTGAGCTGCCAGGATGGTCTTCATGCAGTTAACGGTTTTATCCGCTCTCTGCCCCTGAGTAAGATAGACATTGGCCAGATTATTTTGAACCGTTGCATAAAGCCTGGGGAACTCTTCCAGAGAATAGATCTGCAGAGCATTGCGGTAAGCATCCAGTGCTCGCCGGCAGTTCTCCAGGCACCCTTGCTCGTCAAATTCTTCTGCCACTTCATCTTCTTCTTCGGCCAGGGCGAGGTAAGCATTCCCCAGATTGTTCTCTGAGGCGGCGTAGGCCTGCGGCTGCTCCTCCTTTGTTCTGTAGAGCAGTGCCTCTCTGCAGGCAGCAAGAGCCAGCCGGCAGTTTCCTGGCCGATCCTCGGTCTCGGAAAGGGAGAGATAGGCTATGGCCAGATTGTTTTTCATAGCTGCATATTGCATGGGACTACGGTCCGGAGAATAAACCTGGATGGCTTCCTGGTAAGCTAAAATGGCTTTTTTGCAGCTTTTTGCATGATCGGCAGCATTTGCAGCCTGGGCAAGCGTCAGATGGCAGCTTCCCAGGTTGGACATAGCTGCCCCAAATTGCAGGGGGCTATCTTTGAGGTTATAGATGCGAAGCGCAGCTATGCAGGCCTCCGCTGCCCTTTTGCCGTTTTCTCTTCGGCTCTCCAGCTCCGCCAGTTTTCGGTAGGCAACGCCCAGTTCATTTTGAATGGAAGCATGCTCTTCTGGAAAGGCGGTTAACGAAAAGAAGGGCAGGGTTTCTTCCCAGCAAAGGGTAGCCTGCTTGAGATTTTTGGCTCGATTTGCATTGTCAGCCAGAGCGGCATAGGCGAAGCCCAGGCCTCTCATGACTTTAGCGCGAGGAATTGGGTAGTGCTCCTGTGTATAAACGAGCAGAGCTTTTTCATAGGCGGCAATGGCGCATTCGCAGCTCAACAAATCATTTTTTTGCTTGATTATTTCCAGGCAATTGTCGCCGATCTTTCTTTGTATGTTGCTGCGCTGCACATGGTCCATCTCGAAGGCCAGCATCTTCTCGTATACGATCAGGGCCTTTTCATATTCTGAATTGAGATGCGTTTTTTTGCTCTGCAATGGCGAATTCGCCTCCTTTTGTTTTTCCCGGTGGATACGAATCCAGATGGATATCGCGGCTACTTCTAATCTTCGCCCATCAACTTATTTAAAATACCGAAAGTGTTAAATCTAATGAGATCAGATAGTGTAGTAGAAAAGATTATTATCATTAACGATGATGTTGATAAGAGTTCTGCCAAAACCGGAGAGTTCAGGTCCTAAACCTCCTTCCTGAACCTCTCCCACCTCATTATATTCCTTAAATCATCTAATTACCACGACATCCAGGAGGAGCAAGATAGCTCCCAAAAAACCCACTATGGTGATTATCGTCTCAGTATTTATCTCAGGGTTATGCACGGGCCATGCGCTAAGCAGATCTAGGATATATAGGTTTCCGGAGATGGGGCCTTTTTAGATACCTAACAGATCTCCCACCCAGAGCATTCGGTTCCTCTGGGGACTATTGCCAAGGACCTGGAAGAACTTGCCGTCGGCAGTGACCAAGTGGCCATCCAGCGCCTCGGCCAGGGCCAGGTAAAGACAATCGTAGACGCTGCGTTTGGTCCCAATTGCCAGATGAAATGCTTCCTCTCGGAAATTCTGAGATGGATAAGACCGGATAGGAAATGCGAGTATTTTATTATGGATATATCATCGCTCCCTGTCCTCGCGGATAAGCTCAACTGAATCTGGAAACGTCCTGCCTTTCAGTCTCTCTCGAATATTCAGGGCAATTTGACGAGCCTGGGCCATGTCTACTTTGGCCGATTGCTCCAGGATATGCCGAACCTCTGCCTCCAGGGAACGATCATTATCACGAGCGCGAGTTTTCAGCCGAGTCACGATGTCGTCGAGATTTCGCACGATGATCTGGGCCATAATGCCTCCATTGATAGCATAATGATAGCATGAAAGTATAAAATCCTTTGTATGGAAGATAACAACTCCTATTATCATCGCTCCCTGTCCTCGCGGATAAGCTCAACTGAATTGCTCCAGGACATGCAAAACCTCCGCCTCCAGGGAACGATCGTTAGAACGGCGCGGCAAGCCCGGCCGACGGCTGATGCGGCGCTGATCGATCCATAGGGTGTGTCGGTGGAGATCTGCTCGACAGACGAGGCGGGGGAGGGCCTCAAGGGCAAGAGCCGCCAAGCGGAAACGGTGAGGCCGGATGCGAGACGAAAGGCTTTTAAATAACTACCGAAATTAAGAGAGTAGGTAGGAAAACTGTTGCTTGTTGACGACTATGTCGGTCATCGTCTGAATTGAGGCTATGATAAGAGGGGATGACTGAATAGCTGAGGCTTTAGATGTTCCTTTTTAATATAACTATTATTATCAATTACCGAGACAATGGGTTTACGACTTTCACCACAAAGCACACGAAGATCACAAAGACGCCTAAAAAATTCGTAAATATCTATTAATGAAATTGGGAAGATTAATATGAAGATCGTGATAGTGGCCTTATCATTATGCCTTATAATTCTGTGCTCCCTGTGCCTGGCAGAAGAGACCGATTACTATGACTGGAAGGGGCTCAAATCATTTGCTGCTAAGAACTACTCTGAGTCTATTGCCTATTTCGATATAGCGATAAAACAGGATCCCACTTATATCGATGCCTGGCTCCATAAGGGCGATGCACAGAGGGCTATGAAGGACTACAATGCCTCTTTGCAAAGCTACAAAGGTGCACTGCAAGTAAAAAACAATACAAAAGCGGCTTGGTCCGGGATGATTGAGACCTATATCGCCCTGAACAATTATCAACAAGCGGCAGAGGCTGCTACAAAAGTGACGGAAATTGAGCCGAACAGAAAAGAGAACTGGCAAAAAGAGGGAAACCTCTTGCAGATGCATGGTGATTATGAGAATGCTTCTGTAAAGTACGATGGAGCCTTGAATTTGGATCGGAATTATGTTGATGCATTATACCGTAAGGCACTCTCGAGAATGGCCCAGGGAAATAACAGCGATGCTATGAGCCTGTTAGATCTGGTTTTGGCTAAAGATCCGAATCAGAAAGGGGCTTACAATGCCCGGGGGTTGATCCTTGAGGCAGAAGGCAAATATGCATTGGCAAAAGAGGCTTATGAAAATGCTTCCCGAATTGACCCATTGTGGGGTCAGCCCAGGATCAATGATGTGCATAGCTTGCAGGCATTGGGCAGGACGGATGAGGCCATGAGGATATTTGTGACATTATGACGGTCTTGAAATCAATTCTCATTTGCCTTTTCATTTGCATATTCATCGTGAGCAGCTGTAGCTCTTGCCAGGATGCGTCCACTTATTATGATAATCTGGCAGGCAAGCTGGTTTCAGTTAAAAATCTCAGCGAAGCCATGGACCTTTTTAATAAGTCATTGGATCAAAACTCAACAAACGTAAATGCCTGGATTCATAAAGGAAATGCCGAAAAAGCACTGAAGGATTATAACGCTTCAATCCGCTCATTTAATCGAGCGACGATCCTGGACAGCAAAAATGCTGCTGCCTGGTCGGCACAATCCGATGCATATTCTTCGGTCAAGGATTATGCCAACGCCACGGCGGCAGCCGCACAGCTTACCAGGCTTGATCCTAAGAACAAGGCCTACTGGCTCAAAAAAGGGACACTGCAGCAGATGCAGGGAAATTTCGAAAATGCTGCTCTGGACCTGGACAGGGCCATAGCGATAGATGCAAAATATAAGGACGCCATTTACAGAAAAGCGCTATCCGAGCTTTCCGCTAACAACACCAGTCAAGCCATAGAGCTGCTTGATAAAGTCATAGCCATCGACGGCAAGTACAAGCTGGCCTATAATGCCAAAGGGCAGGCCCTGGAAATGCAGGGAGATTATGAGGGAGCAATTGCGGCATATGACATGGCCCTTCAGATAGATGCAAAGTGGTCGCTGCCCCTGACCAATAAAATGCACGCCTTGCTGGCAGCAGGCAGACAAAAAGAAGCTGTGGATATTCTTTTGAGGATATAAGAATGGTCACTCATATTCTGGGCTATATATCGATCATAATGCTCATAATAGCTCTGGCCGGGACAGCCGGGGGGCAGATAAGTGAGAAAGCAAGCATTGACAAGTTGCTGCAAAATTTAACCCATAAGGATGCCAAGATCAGAGGCGAGGCCGCCTGGGCTTTGGGAAAGAGCGGTGAGGAGAGGGCGGTGGATCCATTGATCAAGGCTCTGGAGGACAACAATAGCAATGTGCAAGAGTGGGCAGCCCTGGCCCTGGTCATGATCGGCAGGTTCTCCATTGAGCCTTTGACGGCGGCAATGAAAAGCAAAAACGATTCGATCAAGTGGCAAGCGGCGGCAGTGCTGGGATTGATAAATGATTCCAATGCTACAGAGGCGCTTTCCTTTGCCCTGCAGAGCAATAACAGCACAGTTCGCTACTGGGCAGCGGCGTCTCTGGGACAGATCGGAGACAACCGAACCCGAGATGCTCTTATTTCCGTTCTGGGAGACGACAATGAGACGGTCAGAAATGAGGCTGGATGGGCTCTGAAATCCGTGGAGGGGGCAGGGTCGGCAGACCTGCTCATAAAGCTCTTGAAGGACGAAGACCCAAACAAGCGCATGAGTGCAGCGCATTCGCTTGGTGATTCGTCAGACGGGCAAGTTGCTCTGCCCCTGATCGAGGCGTTGCAAGACAACGAGCCTGGGGTGCGGTCCATGGCGGCCGCCAGCCTGGGGCGGCGGGGCGAGCGCCAGGCTATCTTGCCATTGATTGGAATTCTGGCCGATCCTGAGGAGCAGGTGAGAAGGGATGCCATAAAAGCCCTGACAGCAATAGGCAGGCCGGCGACGGAGCCGCTAATTCTGGCTTTAAACGAATCGGACAATATCACCCAGGCAGGAGCGGCGCAGGCTCTGGGACAAATAGGCGAGGAGAGGAGCGTCGAGCCGCTGATTTGGGCCTTTATGAATGGAGATGGTCCGGTACGACGTGCGGCTGTTGCAGCGATCGCCAGGATAAATAAGAGCCTTGCCGTGTCGCCTTTTATCCAAATTTTGGGCGACCAGAATATAGAGAGCGATCTGAGAGCCGATGCGGCCTATGCGCTGGGGGAGATGGATGATCCCAGAGCTAAAGAGCCCTTGATCTTTGCCATGTCAAACGACAAAGATAACAGCGTGCGAATGAACGCCGCCCGGGCCATGAAGAAAGTTATGAGAACTATATTTGATAATTAATAGCATTGGAACATAAATATGGAGGAATATTAGATGAAAATATTAGGCGTATTAGTATGCGTTTTTCTGTTAACTGCCATTTGCTTGGCAGAAGAGACAGAATATTTCGACTGGAAAGGGTCCAAGCTTTATGCTACCAAGAATTACACGGATTCACTGACCTATTTCAATAAGGCTCTCAGCCAGGATCCGGGCTATATTGACGCCTGGATTCATAAGGGTGATACTCAGAGAGCGCTCAAAGACTTCAATGGCTCGCTTGTTTCCTACAACGCCGCCTTGAAGATAGACAGCAAAAGGGCAGCCGCATGGTCGGGGATCACTGAAGCCTATACGGCCATGAAAGACCTGAGCAATGCCTCTATTGCTGCAGCCAAGACCACCGAGCTTGATAATAGCAAAGGAAATTGGCTGCGGGAAGGAAATCTGCTGCAAACTCAGGAGATGTACCAAGAAGCTGTGACCAAGTTCGAAGGCGCCCTGACTGTAGATCCGGTTTACAAGGATGCTTTATACAAGAAGGGAGTCATGCTCATGGCCTTAAACAATTTGACTGATGCAGCGAAGCAATTCGATCAAGCTTTGCAGGCGGATCCCAATTTTAAGCAAGCCTATGTAGCCAAGGGAGTAATTCTGGAGGCAAATGGAAAGTATGTGGAGGCAGAGCAGGCTTACGACAAGGCTCTGGAAATAGATCCCGCCTATGCCCAGGCGCTGGCATATAAGATGCATGTCTTGCTGGTGTTGAAGAAGCCAGATGAAGCTATGAAGATATTCGTGAAGATCTGAGCCTATTGTCGGGGCTTCCATATTTTTTATGATGGTCACACGTGGATCGGAACCTTTTTAAATCTTTATGATTATCGTGGGCTTGGAACCGAATTAAGAATCTGAGTTAAGATGGTTATTTGACGGCTATTACATGCCATCGTCTGAATTGAGGTTATGATAAGAGGAGATGGCAGGATAGCCGAGGCTTTAGACTTTCCTTTTTAATATAACGGGTTTACGACTTTCACCACAAAGCGCACAAAGACGATTTAGCCGATTCGCAAACATATGTTTAAATTATAAAGCTACGATTATTAACCACAGAGGCACAGAGCTCACAGAGACGCGCAACTTTCCTTTATTACCAACACTTGAAAGGATAGCATCTTATTCCAAGCAAATAGTCGTCTCCGTCGTTCGTCCTCCGTGCGCTCTGCGACTCTGTGGTTCTATTCCGTAAACCCGTGGTTATAATCATCATCACCATAATTCAACCCAAAAAAGATCCAATATCCCAACCTTGATTTAGATTACTATTAGTAGGGACGATAAAAATGGTTTCAGAAATACTAAAGGACAAAACAGTCTGCGTAGTCGGTCTGGGCTACGTGGGCCAGCCGCTTGCAGAGGCTTTTTCAAGCCATTTAAGAACCATCGGCTTTGACATAGTAACCGAGAAGGTGAGCCGCATTAACGGCAGCAACGGAGGCAAGCTTCTCTGCACCTCCGACCCCACATCGATAAAGCAAGCCGACTTCGTCCTGATCTGCGTTCCCACGCCCATCACCAAGCACAAAGAGCCTGACCTCGCACCGGTAAAGTCAGCGGCTGAGGTTGTAGGCCGAAACCTCAAGAGTGGCGGAATTGTAGTACTGGAATCAACGGTCTATCCCGGTGTCACTGAGGAGATAGTAGTACCCATTCTGGAGCAGCAGTCAGGAATGAAGTGCGGCCAGGACTTCAAGGTCGGCTACTCTCCAGAGCGGGTGAACCCAGGTGACGATGCGCACAGCATTGACAAGATAACCAAGATCGTCTCCGGCATGGACGAAGAGAGCACTCGCCTTTTGGCCGAGCTGTACGGACTGATAACCCACGTCTTTGTCGCCCGAAACATCAAGACCGCAGAGGCGGCCAAGGTCATTGAGAATATCCAGCGGGATATCAATATCGCCTTGATGAATGAGCTCTCTCTCATATTCCATAAGATGGGGCTAAACACAAAGGACGTTCTGGCTGCAGCGGGCACCAAGTGGAACTTCCACAAGTACACGCCGGGCCTGGTGGGCGGGCACTGCATTCCCGTAGATCCTTATTATCTAGTTTACAAAGCACGAGAGCTGGGGCACCATCCCCAGGTGATTCTGGCAGGTCGGGCGGTGAACGACTACATGCCCAGGCACGTGGCGGAGATGGCCATCAAGGGGCTGAATGATGCAGGCAAGGTGATCAAGGGCTCCAAGGTGCTGATCATGGGACTGACCTACAAGGAGAACGTCCCCGACACCAGGGAGAGCCCAGCCAGAGAGATGGTCAAGGCACTGCAGGAGTACAGGGTGGATGTTTACGGCTACGATCCGCTGCTGAGCCGGGAGGAGATCGAGGGCTTCGGGGTGAAGGCGCGAGAGGAGCTGAATGGGGCGAAGCCGGACGCGGTCATCTTGGCGGTGGCGCATGAGCAGTTCAGGGTCCTGGGCGAGGGAGAGCTGGCTAAAACTATCAAGGATTGCCCGGTGGTTGTGGATGTGAAGGGAGTTCTCGGGGGTAGTAGTTGCACGCTGTGAGACAAGACAGCAATTTCCAACATTCATGAGCCCGAGAGATTAAACCTGGGGTTTACGATTTTCACCACAAAGCTCACAAAGACTACTAAAAAGAAAGAGTTTATGAACCATAAGGATAGATCGTTATGTGGTGATAAAGTGGGTGTGATTGAGGTTGAAATCCCAGATTGCCTGCCCATAAAGCCCCTAATGAAGAAGATCGAGACCCTCATTAAAGAAGAAGAAACCAGATGGGTGCTATTTGAAAGAGCAGTGGAGGATCTGGATCTTACTGAAGAGGATCTTCTTGCTTTAGAGGAAGTGCGTGAGAAGGTATGGAGAGAAGAAAAGAAGAGCCTAGGATTGTAGCCGATACAAATATCCTTATTTCGGCTCTTCTTAAGGATCATTCAGTACATGCACGACTGATAAAATCTAAATTTTTCAGTATATATTTTCCAGAATATGGATTGAATGAAATAGAAAAATATAGGAGTTACATTATAGCAAAACGAAAGAAAAATTCTCAGTATCTATCACTTGAATTTTCTGAAAGATATATCATGGAAGAAATTAAGATAGCCCCTTTTGATCTATATTGCCAAAAGATAAAAGATGCATCAGAGATCATGAAAGAGATCGATGAAAAGGACGCGCCTATTCTTGCTTTGGCCTTACAGCTTTGCTGTCCTATATGGTCCAATGATAAGCATTTCAAGAGACAGAAGACTGCGAAGGTTTATACGACTGCAGATCTTTTGGCTCTCTTGAATTCTGTTGATGCGGATCCGTTCAATTATGCAGGGCTAGATTGAAGGAAAGCCCAGCCACAACAGGGATTCAAGAATAACTGGTACTTTATTTTTAACTTTCGTATGATTATTATACATACTACTAACGGACTTTCACCACAGAGACCCAGAGAATGCACAGAGACGATTTAGCTGATTATCAAGCCTATGTTTTAATTATGCAGCTACTATTATTAACCGCAGAGTTCGCAGAGACGTGAAATCTACCTTATTACGAGCACTTGAAAAGAGCAGCATATTTGCCTCCTGATTAATAGTTTTCTCCGTTCGTTCGTCCTCCGTGCGCTCTGTGCCTCTGTGGTTTATTCCCGTAAACCACCAGTATCTCGCCCAAGTCTAACACGCCCAGCTTAACAAAGAGTGCATACGTTCCATCAGAAACTTTTATAAGTACTCAAGATCTTCACAATGAAGCAATAAACTGAAGGTGTGAGAACCCTTGACAGAAATCAACGAGGCGATAGCTACCGAGCGCCAGGAGAATGATATCTCCGGGAAGATCATCGGCGCGGCCATTGAGGTCCACAAGCATCTTGGTCCTGGGCTTTTAGAATCAGCTTATGAAGAGTGCTTATGCTGTGAGCTTGGTTTGAGGGGAATCAAATTCCAGCGACAGGTGCCTCTGCCATTGAATTATAAAGGTCTCAAACTGGACTGCGGCTATCGTATGGATCTATTATAGTCAGGAACCTAACTTTTTAAACCAATCTACCCCTCCAAGAAAACGCTCGATCCAATACCCTGCAAAGCTTAGTTTTGAAGCGTTTGCGAGAAATGAATCTTGAATCAGTGACCTCATGTGATCGATATCATGGACAAAGTTCCTGGATATTACTCTCTTAATGCTTTTCCAGATGAATTCGATTGGATTCAAATCAGGAGAATATTTTGGAAGAAAAATTAAAATTATGCCATGCTCTTTTGCACATTGAATTGTGTAATGTGCCCTATGGGATGTAAAATTATCACAAAAGATAGCTATCTTATTAAGAGGGTTCTTCTCCCTAATTGTTTTTAAAAATTCGCCAACATCTTCCTTCGTTGAATGCTCCTTAAAATCAATGACTGATGTACCATTAAGCATATAGCATCCAAATGCATTAGCTTTCATTTTTTCTGTATTTTTATAGATTGTTGGTTTGCCAAAAGACCAAAGACGTTGAGTATTTGACGCAGTTTGCGGCGAAGATTCATCCATAAAACCAATGATCATATCTTTATCGATTATTGATAAACTTTTTTTAAAAGTTCTTCTGCATTTGCGGGTCTTCGATAGTCGTGAGGAAATGGTTTAGCGCATTTCATACCGATATTTTTCAAAATTATTCGGATCTGTTTATTTGTATATTCTACAACGAATTCTTTAAATATAAGCTCCCTAACCTCTTCTGTAGTCCAGGTATCATTTTGCTTAAGAAGTTGAACTAGCTGTACTTTTTGAGCATCTGTAAGCTTCGACGGTCTGCCACCTGCATATTTGGGAATCAAGCCATCATAGCCCTTTTCATTCCACCTATCTTGCCAAATATATCCTACACGTTTTGTTATTCCGACTAACTTAGCCGATTCGGATACCCCCCTCCCATCATAACGATATTTGATAAAATACAATCGTCTCAAGATTTTTGCATCATTCTCAAGAGTTTTTATCCGTTTATTGAGTATATCTGTGCTCATATGATGTTTAATATGGATCTCTTCTGGGCGAGACATAGTAAATAATAAGTGGATAATTAGTATAAATAGTTTAGTGCAGAACTATAGTTGAAGATAAGGTAGTAGTTGAGCTAAAGACGGTGGAGGCCATCGCACCCATCCACGAAGCGCAAATGCTTACTTATCTAAAATTGAGAGACATACGGATTGGATTGATTATTAATTTCAACGTGCGTCTGCTTGTGGAAGGTATAAGAAGGCTGGTAAATGGTTAGTAATTAAAAAGCTACTATTATTAACCACAGAGGCACAGAGACGCGCAATTTACCTTATTACCAACACTTTGAAAAAAGATAGCATACGGTATCCTTTCAAATAGTCGTTCTCCGTCGTTCGTCCTCCGTGCGCTCTGTGACTCTGTGGTTCTATTCCGTAAACCCCAGAGTTTAATTATTCAGCTACTATTATTAACCGCAGAAACGCGCAAGTCACCCATTTTAAAAAAACAGAAAAGGGACCACACTTGCTTCTGAGCAATCCGCAGTCTTCTCCCGCTCGTCATCCATGCGCCTCTCTAGCCCCGTAAACCACTGGATTCCACCCAGTCCTAACGCGCCCCGCCTAGCAGAGAGCGCATATTTTCCCTCAGAAACTTTTATAAGTATCTTAGCTCCTTACCACTCCGCTATGGGACGCAAGCGATTCAAAGACCAGATCCTCTGCAAGATTTTGCAAGTGTGCGGGGGGGAGGGGGGGGGGGCAAATAAGACACAAATTGTATATTCCTGCAACCTAAATTTCCATACTGTGGTGCCATACCTGGATCTCCTCATCAAGAACGGGCTCGCGGAGAGAGTGGAGGGCGAGATCGTTCGCTACAGGATCACTCCTCGTGGCGAGGAGGCGCTGGGGCACTTGCAAGAGCCGGAGAATTTCATGAAGCCATGAAGAAGGATCAAGAGGTTCCCCCACTGGCTTCAATAGAGATCAATCGAGGTTGTCATGGATGGAACTAAACATTTTTAAATCTTTATAAGGATCGCTTCTCGAAAGGAAAGTTAAGGATGGAACTGCATTAATATGTCATCATATAGAGAAATTTCCCAATGCCGTATTTGCGGAAACAAGCATATGGAGCCTGTACTTAGCTTGGGGGCACAAGTGCTAACGGGTGTCTTTCCCAAGGACCGCCAACAATCCATATCAGAAGGGCCATTAGAGTTGGTAAAATGCGTAGAGGACTCCTCCGCTCAGGCCTGTGGATTACTACAACTACGATATTCATTTAATCCTGATGAGATGTATCGACAGGAATATGGTTATCGTTCTGGCTTAAATCAGACAATGACTCGACATCTGCAATCCATCGTGAAGCGCATTTGCAGGCTCGTAAACCTTAATCCGGGCGACATCATATTAGATATAGGCAGCAATGATTCAACACTTTTAAAAGCCTATCCGGAAAAAGGCTTGATGTTAATCGGAATCGATCCCAGTGCTGAACAATTTCGTCAATATTATCCGGATACCGCTCGCTTAGTCGTTGATTTCTTTTCTGCGTCTGCCTATCGTTCTGCCTCTGGAGGAAATAAGGCCAAGATAGTGACTTCAATTGCCATGTTTTATGATCTGCCTTCTCCATGGGAGTTCATGCAGAATATCAAGGAAATCCTGGCAGAAGACGGCGTCTGGGTTCTTGAACAAAGCTATATGCCCACCATGCTGGACCAACTTGCCTACGACACCGTCTGCCATGAGCACTTGGAATACTATGGACTCCGCCAAATGCAGTGGATGGCGCAGCGAACCGGTCTAAAGATCGTAGACATTGAGCTGAACGAAATCAATGGTGGTAGCATACAGATCGTAATCACACACGAGCAGTCAACCTATCGGCCACGAAACATGGTAATATCTGCGCTTCTCGATCAAGAAAAATCAAGTGGCCTCACCTCCCTTGCGCCCTATTATGAATTTAGAGATAAGGTCTATCGTCACAGAGATGAACTAATAGAGCGGGTTCGAGATATAAACGGCCAAGGGAAGATAATATTGGGATATGGCGCATCGACAAAGGGAAATGTTTTGCTCCAATTTTGTGGCTTTACTGAACAGGACATCCCCGCCATTGCAGAACGTAACCCTGATAAATATGGTCGTTTTACTCCCGGAACACATATTCCTATCATTTCTGAAGCGGAAGCACGCTCTAGACGACCGGACTACTTCCTTGTACTTCCCTGGCATTTCAGGGAAGAGTTTATACAACGGGAGAAAGTGTTTTTAGATCAGGGAGGAAAGTTCCTATTTCCTTTACCACATATTGAAGAAGTGGGACTATGAAGACGGCAGTAATCACAGGCTCATCCGGCCAAGACGGTACGTATATTTCTCAACATCTTAATGAATTAGGCTACAGAATAATCGGCATCGATCGATCTGCCAAGTCGATTGATTTAAGAGATACACAGAGAATCTTTGATTTAATTAAGGAGATAAAACCAGATGAGATTTATCATTTGGCTGCATTTCATCAATCTTCACAGGAAAAAGTGTTAGATGACCTTGAGGTACTTAATAAAAGTTACGATATACACGTTCTCGCAGCTGCAAATTTATTAGAAGGAATTAGGAGATTTTGCCCGTCTACCCGTTTTTTCTATGCAGCATCAAGTCATATGTACGGAAGAACTACAATTCCAATCCAAGACGATACAACTCCTTTTCGACCTGACAATTTCTATGGGATCACTAAGGTCGCAGGCACACATCTGTGCCGCTACTATCGACATAACTATAACATCTTTGCTTCGGTTGGGATTCTATATAATCACGAATCCCCTATACGGAAAGCAGACTTTATCTCACAAAAAATAATTAAGGCAGCCGTAGCAATTAGTATGCGTCAGCAAGACAAATTGATTTTAGGTGACTTAGAAGCAGAGATCGATTGGGGATATGCAGGCGACTATGTTGTCGCAATGCAGCAAATCCTCCAACTGCCATATCCCGGAGAGTTTATCATCTCCAGTGGTGAGCGACATAAAGTAAAGGATTTTGTAGAAGAAGCCTTTAAACAGGTTGGATTAGACTGGAAACAATATGTGCAGACTGATTCGAGTCTATTAAATTATCAGAAAAAAGTAACCTTTTTAGATAATCAATTATTATTAACAAAGGTTACAGATTGGAAGCCAAGAGTCAGTTTTTCTGCTTTAATTAAGCTCATGATTCAGAAGGAGCTAGAAAAGCATAGTTGATAGATCAAGAGATTGATATTATGAAAAAGGCACTCATAACAGGAATCACAGGTCAAGATGGTTCATTCCTTGCAGAATTCCTACTTGAAAAAGGATATGAAGTACATGGAATAGTAAGAAGAACAAGCACGATGAACAGACAAAGACTGAGCAACATTTATTCAGACGGAACTCATCGTAACACTAACATGTATCTTCATTATGGAGACATGACTGATTCAAGTAGCCTCATAAGAATACTAATTAAAGTAGAGCCTGACGAAATCTATAATTTAGCAGCACAAAGTCATGTAAAAGTATCTTTTGAAATACCTGAATATACTGCAAATTCCGATGCATTGGGAGTCTTAAGAATACTCGAAGTTATAAAGCAATATGGTCTAAAATCGAAATTTTATCAGGCATCAACAAGCGAACTCTTTGGCCTCTCTAAAGAGATGCCCCAAAAAGAGACTACTCAGTTTTATCCTAGAAGCCCTTACGCGGTGGCAAAATTATATGCATACTGGATCGTTGTTAACTATAGAGAAGCATACAACATATTTGCAACTAATGGTATATTGTTCAATCATGAATCGGAACGCAGAGGCGAAAATTTTGTTACAAGAAAAATTACAAAGGGCGTTGCTGAAATAAAATTAGGAGTCAGAGACAAGCTATTACTTGGTAATCTTAATCCAAAAAGAGATTGGGGATATGCTAAAGATTACGTTGAGGCAATGTGGCTAATGATGCAACAAGAAAAACCTAAGGATTACATCATAGCAACAGGAGAAACTCATTCTGTCAGAGAATTTGTGGAACTAGCGTTTAAAAGAATTGGCATAGAAATAGAATGGGTCGGAGAAGGATTAAAAGAAAGGGGAATAGATAAAAAAACGGGCGCAGTTCTCGTTGAAGTTGACTCTTCATATTTCAGGCCAACAGACGTTGATTTCCTACTTGGAGATCCCTCGAAAGCAAAACAAGAACTTGGATGGGAGCCTAAAGTGAAACGGCGGCGGCGCACCCACGCGCAGCAAGCTGCGGGGCATCCAAGGCGCCGCCGCATGAAAATGGAACCCGGTAGGGCTGATCCAAGCCTAAGCTGAATATGCGTGCCTTTTAAAACTTG
>Ga0209777_10003838_pt1 | contig 18213 bp, 14 predicted proteins | sample FrelakmetHBP12HB_FD_187147 | JGI IMG/M metagenome (GOLD analysis project Ga0209777, IMG submission 187147) | Freshwater lake sediment microbial communities from the University of Notre Dame, USA, for methane emissions studies -HBP12 HB (SPAdes)... | ecosystem: Environmental > Aquatic >...
CGATGTCTGCCTGCAGCGGCTGCCGGTGGTTTTTGTACTGGACAGGGCGGGAATAGTAGGCGAGGATGGCCCGACCCACCACGGCGTATTCGACCTATCCTATCTGAGGCACATACCCAATCTGACGGTAATGGCGCCGCGAAACGCCAACGAACTGGGGGACATGTTGTTCACGGCGGTCAGGATGGGCGGCCCGGTGGCAATACGCTATCCGCGCGGCGACGCCCAACGCCTGAAACGGGCTCCGTTAAGAGAACTGCCCGTGGCCAACGCCGAACTGCTGCGCGAGGGCAAAGACGCCGCGATAATCGCCGTCGGCACGGCCTCGGCCCTGGCCGTCGAAGCCGCGTCGGAACTGGCGCGGGAGGGCATCGGCGTCCGGGTCTTGAACGCGCGATTCATAAAGCCTCTCGACGAGGCATCGATCATCGCGGCGGCCGAGGAATGCGAAGCCTTGGTGCTGGTTGAAGAGAACTCCGCGCTGGGCGGGTTCGCAAGCTCGGTCCTGGAGTGCCTGGCTCGCAACAAGTCGTTGAAAGTGGGTATCGAGATAGTCGCGCTGCCGGACAGCTTTATCGGCCACGGCAATGCTTCCGAGATCAGGACCCGTTACGGCCTGAGCGCGATGGGAATCGCGGACGCCGTCCGGCGGGCCACCGGCCGGCTGCGCGGTCAATCAACTCCGAGAGGAGAACACCTTGTTATTCGCCAAAGCATCTGAGACAATGCGCCGAAAAAACGATCACGTCTGCGCGGCCCTGCACGCCGATGTCACCTATCACACTCGCACGTCCGGCTTCGAGAGATATGAACTGCCCTACGAGGCGCTGCCCGAGATAGACCGCGCCGAGGTCGACACGTCCGGCATGCTCCTGGGGCGGCGGCTGTCCATGCCTTTCGTTATATCGTCGATGACCGGCGGGTCGCCGGAGTCGCGGGATATCAACCGGCTTCTCGCCGAGGCCGCCCAGCACTTCGATATCGCCTTCGGGGTAGGCAGCCAGCGCGCGGCCCTCGAGGACCCGGCGCTTGCTTACACCTACCAGGTGCGCGATGTAGCCCCGGACATACTGTTGTTCGCCAACCTGGGCGCGGTCCAGCTCAACCGCGGTCACGGCGTCGAAAACTGCGCGGCCGCGGTCGAGATGATCCAGGCCGACGCCCTTGTCCTGCACCTCAACCCGCTTCAAGAGTGTGTGCAGCCCCTTGGCGACACGGATTTTCGCGGGCTGGCCGACAAAATCGGCGAGGTATGCGAGATGGTCGGCGTGCCGGTGATCGCGAAAGAAGTCGGGCACGGTATCTCGGAGCGCACGGCCCGGCTGCTGATCGATGCCGGGGTGGACGCCATAGATGTCGCCGGGGCCGGGGGGACATCGTGGGCAAAAGTCGAAAGAGTGCGCGCCACGGATGAGTCACTCAGGGATTTAGGCGCGGCTCTGGGAGAATGGGGGATTCCCACGGTCGACAGCCTGCTCGCCGTCCGGTCCGTCTCGCCTCACATTACGGTGATAGCCAGCGGAGGGGTCCGCACCGGCCCCGATATAGCCAAGTCAATCGCGCTCGGAGCCGACGCCGCCGGGATGGCGCTGCCTCTGCTGCAAAGCGCGTGCGCGGGCCGCGAGGTCTTGTTTTCCAGGATAGCGCATCTGAGGCAGGAACTGGCGACGATCATGTTCTGCGCGGGCGCCAGGACGATTGGGGACTTGCGAGGACCCGGCAAGATCCGCCAGGCTTAACCTGTACCCCTACCAAGCGCGTCTTCACGCGGCATACTGGACCTCCGCCCCCGCTAACACGTCGTCGCGAAAGTAACGACTCAGGTCCTGTGGCGTCCGCAGATCCACCCGCCTGCCCACAATCCCGCCAAGCCGGTTCTCCAAAGCGGCCATTCCAAGCAGCCCGATATGGACGCCGGACTCGAACTCGACCAGCACGTCGACATCACTGTCCGGGCCAAAGTCATCGCGCAACACCGAGCCGAAGAATGCCAGCCTGCGAATCCGGTTCCGCCGGCAGAATTCCGCAATCTCTGAACTGTTGACGCTGATTCTCACCATTTCCACCCACCAGGCAGCTATAATCTCACTTAGTATTATACCACCCAAAAACCCCAAAAAGCCCGGCACAGATATGCCGAGCCGTCATCTCACTTCCATGGCCGCGCTTTCTATCTTGAATGCTTGACCATCCTCACCGTCGTTCCCGAGTTGAAATCAAACGAGACTTCGTCCATCACCGATTTCATGCAGTGGATTCCACGGCCGTGCTCCATGAACAGCGCCTCCTCGAACGACGGCAGGTTCCGCGGGTCGAAACCCGGACCGCTGTCGCTTACCGATACGCACAGTCGCTCGGCTGTTGCGATACAGCTCACTGTGAAGACCGAGTCGTCGTCGTTGGCGCCATATTTGATCGCGTTCGTGACAGCCTCGCCCACGGCCAGAACCACGTCCGACCGGTCGCACTCGCGGAAACCCACAGCTTGGGCAACCCGGTCGACCCGCTCCCGCGCCTCGCGTATGCGTACCAGAAGAGACGAGAATGAGAAAACGTCCATCTCCCACGCGTGACCGCAGCCGTCGGGATTGGAGGGTTTCCGGCACTCGGAGTGGTTGCAGAATATCTCGGTCAAACCCAGCCGGTTGAGCATATCCCACACGGCATCGCTGGCTTGGTGCAGGTGCATCCGTCTCTTGCGCGATTTGAACGATCCCACGCTGTCGACCAGCCCCTGCAAGGCCGCATGGTCGATGCTTTCCACTTCCAGCAAGTCCAGCGAAACGCACCGCTCATCTTTATCGGCGAGCCGCTCCAGCAAACTCACGATCCTCGAGATATTGGACCCGTCCGCTACCCCGCGAACGCGGATAGATGGTCTGTGACCATCCCGTTCTATGCGTATGCTGATCGGGGCCGCGTTAACTGCCTGGGCCATGCCGGATGCGTTGCCTCTCGATTCCAGGTATAGTGCCCAAAGCGCCTATTTCTAACGTTGGGCTCTAACTTGAGCTTACCACCAGTTTGGTCATCAGTCAAGGGGTTGGGGAATTTATTTGTCCACTTTGTGGCAGGATTCTTAAAGCCGAAGATGCGAAAGAAAATGACCCGCTAGCAATTGTCCAGGTACCACTGATACGTGGCGGCAATGCCCTCTCTTAGGGTGACCCTGGGACGCCAGCCGAGGTTTGAGAGGCGTGTGACATCGAGAAGCTTGCGCGGGGTACCGTCGGGTTTGGATGCGTCGTGGACAATGCGACCGGCATAGCCCGTAATCTCGCTCACGATCTCGGCGAGTTGGGCGATCGTGACGTCTTGCCCAACACCGACGTTGATGATCTGCTCGCTGTCATAGCTTTCCATCAGGAACACGGCGGCGTCCGCGAGGTCATCCACGTGCAGGAATTCGCGGCGCGGCTTGCCGGTCCCCCAAATCACCACTTCGTCCGCGCCCGTGGTTTTCGCCTCGTGGAACCTGCGGATGAGGGCAGGCAGGACGTGGGAGGTTTCCGGGTCGAAGTTGTCGCGTGGACCATAGAGGTTGGTGGGCATCAGCGAGATGGCGTTGAAGCCATACTGCCGGCGGTAGGACTGGCACATCTTGATCCCGGCGATCTTGGCGACCGCGTAAGGCTCGTTCGTCGGCTCCAGTTCGCCTGTCAGTAGATGCTCCTCCTTGATCGGCTGCGGGGCGAACTTTGGATAGATGCACGACGAGCCTAGGAACACGAGCTTTTTCGCGCCGTATCTGTGCGCCGCGTCGATAGTCAGGGTCTGGATCAGGAGATTATCTCGAATGAAATCGGCGGGGCAGGTGCTGTTGGCAAGAATTCCCCCGACCCTCGCCGCGGCAACAAAGACGTATTCGGGCTCTTGCGCCTCGAAGAATGCGTCGACTTCCAACTGGCGTGTGAGGTCGAGTTCGGCGCGCGACCGGGTGATCAAGTTCGTGAATCCCCCGGACTCAAGTCGCCTGTGTATGCTGGAACCGACCAGGCCGTTGTGGCCCGCTATGTAGATTTTGCTCGTTGGGTTCAATTCCGCGCTCTGTGGGCTAACACTGCAAATCCAAATGCCGCCGGACAGCCGGCAGGTCCTTACCCCTTTTCCCCGCCGTCGAAGTGCGCGCCGCCCGGTCACCTGCCATGATATCACAAATCGAAAGCAGCGACAGTCCACCCCGCTGACGGAGACTGTTCAGTCTTGCGGGAACTTCCGTTAGCCCTGAGTAGCCGAAGGCGTATCGAATGGCGGTTTACGCCGCACCCGCGCTTCGATACGGCCGACAGACCCGGCCTACTCAGCGCTGACGGGGGTGGCGGTGCCCACATTCCCGGAGAACTGAGCAGTCTCCGCTGACGCTGTGGGACAGTCCCTGTTTTCGCTGGTGCAGTTGCAATTTCCGCAAAACTGAACTGTCTCGAGTAACTCTCCCCAATCCACCTGCCTTCTCAAGTTATCCTGAGTATATGCCGAGAATTTGTATACAATTCTCTTGCGAAAAGAGGGCAAGGCGATGAGTTCTAGTTGGATGGATGAAATAAGCGAAGGCGATGCTCTGTTCCCAGATGAAAACTACGGCGGGTTCTATTGCCCGTATACGAACGCTTCGAAGTGCGCGCTCGGCTCCAACAGCTCGCAGTCTCAGGAGCTTTGCGAAGTCTTGCAATGCGAGCAGCTCAAGTTCCATTTGAGGCGCACTGGACACCAACGGCCCAACTAGCGCCTCCGATCGATGCGTACAAATGATTGGCCCGGCCGAAATTCCCGTAACGGCCGGGCCGATTCTGCTCGCTATTAGGTTGTTGGAACATGCGTTTGATGAAATACTTCGGTTGTCCTGAAAAACAGCTAGCCGACCACCTCCTATTCGACAGCGCTGATGCTGGTTATCCTGTCCAACCAGACGTCTTCGATATCCCCGACCAGGCAACTGCCATACATCGGGATGAAGCTCACGTCAGTCACGCGCATTGCCTTGGTGTGAAAATCGCCGTGGCGATCGCGGTAAGTAACCGATACATTCTGTCCAAGATATTGTTTCGCTTCCGGGATCATCATTTCGCTTACCTCCAGGGCGCCGCACGTACAAAAGCCGAGCCGCCAAAGTTCAATTGCCAGTGATCAAGAACCCCCGCGCGCCCGACGGCCACGCAAATCTTCGGCCCTGTCCCGGACGGCTTATAGCGCCGGCGGTGCCTGATCACAGGCAACTTTCCTACTTCGGCGGCTCGGCTGACATACCCGGCCGCGGGATTTGTGACCATAATTCGGTCCACCCGCTCAGCCCGGCTTAGTCCCGTTGGCTTTGCGTCCCCGCCTTTCGACGGGTTTGCTATTGTCGGTAGTTGCTTACACTGGGGTTATGCCTCATACGCGAGTGGGATTACGCTGGGGGGATTACCGGTTTATTTGGGGACTGCCTCAGCTGGGTGGGCTAGTTCCTTGTTCCGCTCAGGCGAAAAGTAAGGCAGCTTGACATTGACAAAGTCCGAGAACGTCAGCGATACCGGCTTGTCGCCGTCCTTTCCTTCCAGAATCAGGGCGCAGCCCTGCCCGGGGTCGGTGGCGCCCGGGTTGACGACGATCGTGCTTCCGCCCCCGGGCATAACGCCCTTGTATGTCGCCATTCGGAGCCTCAGAGTCGGAGCGACAGCGGGATCGATGATCTGTGGGCAGCAATCGCTTGTTTCCCAAAGGAGCTGGCGTTTGATGTAGTCCCTAGCCGCCTGCATAAGCGGCCCAGAGTTGAACTGGCTCAGAACAAGACCGTTTTTCGAATTCACTTCGGCTTTGCGCGCGTCCGAAAGGGACCTATAAAACGCCCACACCGGCCTGCTCAGTTTGGTCAGGCGGATGCCGTAGCGCAGGTTTCCAAATGGTCTTCCTCTCAGATTGTTCCGCGCCGCTTCGGCCGGATAGTCCACCATCGGAAGCAGATCGTCCAACTCCACACCGTCCCCGTTCGCCTTGGCTGCGAGCGAGTCTACCAGTTGCTCCGGCAGCAGGCTCTTGTGCATGTCCGGCCACTGCACATCCGACCCCAGCAGGATCTTGTCCTTCGGGTCGATCGTCCAGACGAAGCTCCTGGTCTGCAGCACCTCCGAGCGGGCCGTCTGGGTGTTCTGGTACCGTTTCGAGTCCGACAGGTTGTCGGGCACCGTCTGGAAATCCTCGCACACAAGGGTCATGCCGGTGACCTTCGCGCAGGCCAGCAGCAGGTCGGCCGGCCAGGCGATCTTGCTGCCCGGAGCAAAGTCCAGGGCGATCTTCTCGGGCACCCCGGGCGTGTCGCTATCGAGCGGCCGGAAGCCCGGGCCGGGAGGATCGCTTTTCGGCTTCTCCGGCTGGGTCGGTTTCTTCGGCAGGTCAAAGCGCTTCTTGTTGTTGTCCACGGTCTTTTCAGCCAGCGAGACGATCGACGCGCATGTCTCGTTTGACAATATCCCTAAATGGCCTTGGGAGTCGGTATGTTTGACGATCGCTCTGATCACCATCTGCGGTCCCGAGCCCCCAATGCTAATGCCGATCTCCGAATCCTGCAAGTCCTGGTCTGGGGGCTTCACCATGGCGGGGTTCTCGATAAGAGCGTCCGTCGTCGCTCCGGGTTCGGCCATAAGTGAGCTTAGCAACGAAGTGTGTGACGCTCTGCAAATGCCAAGCACCGCGTCGCGAACCTCGGGCGAGTCCGTCCGCGGGCTGACCTTAACGGCCTCGCCTGCGAGGATTCTGTCTCTTGTGCCGGGGTCTATCGACGCGATCAGTGCGGACTCGGCCTGATCGCAGGCCACGTCATCGCTGCCGGTGAAGTCGCACGCCGGGATATCCTTCAGCCTGCTCGCCACATCCCAGCTCCAGGCGTTGCGAGTGGCGGTATACTCCCCGAGGGCCTTCTCGTACTCGGCCAGCCTGGCGGCGGTATCCGGGTTGCTGACGATCCTGTAGACTGTGCCGGCGCTGGTCTTACTCGACTTAAATAGCGTGTGAGTACAACTAGCCAGGTACTTGAGCAGCTTGCCAAGCGCGATGTTCCGCGCCGCCACCGTAACGGGAATGTCCCGCACCCGCCAGTCAGAATCGTCCTTGCCGCAGTAGATGGTCGCCCCGCTCCGCTTTGCCAGCTCGCTGATAACATCGTGCAGCCTGGCGGCGCGAGCCTCATAGGTGACCTTGAAGTCCAACAGGTCGACGGCCTGGTTCGTCGATGGGGTCCGAGTCCTTGGAATGGCATTCGGATCGATGGTCGATCTGCCGACTCCGAACGCTGCCGTGCATGTGGCAGCAGTGAGCACTGCTATCAACAGGGATATGCGTAAGGTCATTCCGGAAGCCTCCTGCGATGCCCCTCGCTCGTGCCGTTAGGTAAGCAGGCTGGGGGCCGGTCAGCTTTTGGACTCCTGCCGCCCGCGAATTGTTCCTTGTGCGCGCCTGCATTCCCCCATCCCAAACTTGACACGTCCGCCGCCGAGCAATAGAATGACGCTGTAATATGTGGTATGGTACAAGGGCGCGTGGGAAAAGGCTGGATGGGTCCTTTCCCTTTTTTGTAAGTCGTACTCGGGGGAGATTTGCCGATGCTTTTTAGACGCAGGATGCTTGGGATTGCCGTCATGATGACGGCGTTGTTGTCCGGGTCGGCCTGGGCGGAGTTCCGGCCCAAAGTGGCCGTCGAACAGACCGGCCGAGAGGCCACACTGACAATCAACAGCCGGCCCGCCATTCGCTTCAAGACAAACAACGGCGCGCTCGGCCCCATCGACCGGGCGGCGCTGGCGGCCCAGCGGCTCGGCGACCTGGTCGCAAACGGCCTCGATGCCCGAACGTTTCGCGTGAAGGCCGCCCGACGGCAAGCGCGGATTTACGCGGGCGAGACCATGATCTGTGTCGCGACCACGGCCGACGCCAGACGCAACCGCACCACCCCGGCGGCTCTAGCGAACTCGTGGGTCGCCCGCATGCGGGGGCTGCTGCTTATGCCGGCCATCGAGCTGACCAGCAAGCAGCTTCTCATCCCCCTCGGCGAGAGCCGAAGCATCACCGTGGGCGGGGCCGCTGTCGGACCCATTTACACCAAGGCTTCCGATGGCGCGGTCGTTTCAGTTGCAGCCAACGACGACAACCGAGTTATCCAAGTCACGGGGTTAAAGGTCGGCTCGGGCGCTGTCGAGATCAGCGTCGAGGGCGAACGAGCAGCGCTGGGTGTGGATGTCAAGAAGTACGCGGGCCGGGCGGCCGTTCTCGCGGATGCTCAGGTTACAGGAAATCCATGCCCCACGTCCACGATGTGCTACTCGGCAAGGCAAGCGGTAGCTCGGTCCATCGCGCTGGAGCCCGGCGCGGCGGCCGAGTTCGGCGCGGTCAACTGCAAGGGCAGCGACCTCCCGAGCGGCGCTTCCCGCGTCGTCGAGGCTGAAGTCAGGATCACGGGAAACGGCTACATACCCTACTACACCAGGGCCCCGGTCCGAATCGATAGTATCAGCATGCCGCGCGAGCAAGTTCAGCAGTTGTTCTACTCCAACAACCCGGAGAAACTGCTCAAGTACCAGACGTTGTTCGCGGGCAAGATAGACATAAACCAGGTGACTAGGGTGCTGTTCCACCACCAGAACGAGATGGGCAAACGGGCCCACTTCATAGTCGAACTGATCAACCCCAGCTCGACCGCGGCCAGCATTCGTGTGTTCAGGGGCGTTTCCACTCCGCAAGTCGATACCATCCTGGTGGGCTACGCGGCCAGTTCGGCGTTCCTGAAGGGCTACACCAAGGATGTGAGCATCATCGAGAAGATCCCTCCGATGTCCAGGCTGATACTGGTTTCGGACATGCTCGCGTACAACCAATCCACCAGCGGCGTACTGGAATTGCAGCAGTTGAGCGGGGATTCGGTATATGTGAGGATAACCTCCAATCCGCCCGGGCTCGACAATGTCCACCAAGGCGAAATCGCCCAGGCGCCCAACCCGCTGCTGCTGTCGCTTTCGGAACACGTCTATCCGGCGCCCGTCAAGTCAGTTAGCGCGGAGTATGTGGTTGGCCAGAGGTGGGCGTTCATACCCATCGGCAACCATGCCGTCACTGATGCCTCCGCCCAGAAGATGCTCTATGGCAACTACGGCGTGACCTATAACATCGAGATTAAAGTCCATAATCCCACCAACGAAACAAGGAAAGTCACGGTGGCATTCGATCCGACTGCGGGAGTCGCATCGGGGGTATTCATGATTGACGGTGCTTTCGTCACGACCCGATGTGCGAACCCGCCTGACGATGTCCCGCTGGCGACATATAGAATCAAGCCGGGAGAAGTCAGGACTCTGCGGATCATGACCCTCCCGGTGGCGGGGTCGAACTACCCGGCCACTCTCGTCGTCCGGTCGTAACGAAGACAGCGTCGGAAAACCAAAAGATCAGCCGGCCGGGCCTTGCCCGGTGTTTCGGGATTTGAGTGAAACGGAAATCCCGAAACCACGGCCAGCCGGGCCGGTGAGACAGGGCTAACCCGGGTCAGGACGGCCTCCGATGCTGTTCAGAATACTCATCGCCATAGGAATGACGCTCATGTTTGTCAATCCCGGCGCGGCCCATGACAGCTACGCCAACCGAATCGCAAGACAGATGGGCCTGCAGGGGCGGATTGTGTGGTTCGACGCCGACGCGAACCTCTGGGAACTATCCAACAGGGGCGGCGTGCGGGAGACCATCGCCCACTGCAAGGCGGCCAACATCAACACGATCATCGTCGATGTGAAACCGCTGTGCGGCCTGGTGCTGTATGACAGCATGATCGCCCCCAGGCTCAAGAAATGGGAAGGCCGCGAGTATCCCGCCGATTACGATCTGCTGCAGGCCGTCATCGAGGAAGGCCACAGGGCCGGCATTAAAGTCCACGCGGCGGTCAATGTGTTCTCCGAGGGCGCGGCGGGAATCGACAGGTGCCAGGCCTTTGCCCACCCCGAATGGCAGTGTGTGCAATACGATGTGGAGCGCTGCCTGGTCGGCTCGGACGGCACTCGCACGAAACTCACCTGTTCCAACGGCCCCTACCAGGTCGGGGAAATATGCATCTATGGCCTGCAATCCAACAACGCGGGCGAGCTGCCGCCCAACACTTCCTACCTGCGAATCACGCGCGACGGCGAACCCATCTCTTACGGCACGGCCACCGGTAGGGCCCACATCTCCGCGCCCGAAGGGGGATTTCTGCTGCTCGGCACCGGCGACGCGGGCAAGTGGCTCAAGCACGTTTCCGACAACAAGATCCGCCTGCACATGGAGGGCGACGACAAGCTGGTCAGGATCGGGGCCTCGGCAGGTGAGTTCAACGCGGTTTTCGTAAACCCTGTCCGCCGGGATGTGCGCGACTACGAGCTGAGCATCATCCGTGAGATCTGCCGGCGCTATAAGGTGGACGGCATTGTCCTGGACCGCATGCGCTACCCCAACATATACTGCGACTTCAGTGATGAGAGCCGCAAGGCATTGGAGAAGTTCCTTGGCAAGAAGCTCGACCGCTGGCCGGACGAAGTGTTCAAGCGAAGCCCGATCCCCGGCGATGACGTGATCCGCGGGCCGTATTTCAAGGAATGGGTGAAGTTCCGCGCGATGGTGATGCGCAACTTCCTCGCCGAGGTGAAAGACACCGTCAACGACGCCCGGCATGGAGCCAAGCTGGGGATTTACGTCGGTTCCTGGTACCCGCTTTACTACGACGTGGGCGTCAACTGGGGCAGCCCCAAACACTCCGCCCAGCACGAGTGGTGGCCCGACGGCTACGAAGAAACCGGCTACGCGGACCTGGTCGACTATATCATGACCGGCTGCTATTACATGCACCCGACCCGCGAGGATGCAAAAGCCGCCGGTGACGAGGAATGGAAGAGCGTGGAAGCCGCCACGCAAGAATCGATCGACGCTGTCGGGGATGCGACATTTGTCTACGGCAGCCTCTATCTTTACCAATACGACAACCGGCCGGACAAGTTCCTGGCGGCCATGCAGCAGTGCCTGGACAATACGCAGGGGTGCATGTTCTTCGATCTCGTCTATTTGCGCAAGTACGACTGGTGGCAATATCTCGAAAGCGTGTTCGCCACCCCCGCCAAAGCCCCGCACGATGTCCCGGGGCTGCTCGACAATCTGCATGGGCGCCAGAAGTGACCAAAATGCTTTCATACATCGCAATCGGCCTGACGCTTGGTGTGTGGGCGGGACTTTCTCCCGGCCCGCTGTTTGCCGTGCTGGTGTCGCAGTCGGTGCGCTACGGCACGAAGGAGGGGATCAAGGTCGCCCTGGTCCCGTTGATCACCGACCCGCCGATTATTCTCGTCACCATGCTGGTGCTGACGCGGGTCGGGCATTACCGGCACGTTTTGGGAGTCCTATCGGCGATCGGCGGATTGTATGTGGGGTATATGGCCTACGAAGCCCTGTGTTCCGACGCAGCCGGCGCTCCGAAGACCGCGGCGACAAAGACGTTTTCCCGAGCAATCACCGTCAACTTACTCAGCCCACACCCCAAATTGTTCTGGCTGACCGCGGGCGGGCCGCTCATCCTCAAAGCCTGGGCACTCGGCGCGGCCGTCCCGGCGGTATTCATCGCGTGTTTTTACGCATGCATGGTCGGCTCGACGCTCGCCGTGGCCCTGGTGATCGGGCGCACGCGTCACATGATCACCGGGGCGGCGTACACATACACAATGCGCGCCCTGGGCGGGCTGCTCGCCGTGTTCGCCGTGCTGCTGGTGTGGTGGGCGTATGGGCTGCTGAAGTAAGGCCGAACGCATGTGGCGCGGTTGTCCCGAGATGCTTCGGCACAGGAAGCCAGGCTGTCCGAAAACTCTGCGTCTTCGCCATTGGTACCGGTATGATGGCCCGGTCGGCCAATGCCTGCATCCGGGCCAATCCGCCAAATACGCGCCGCAAAAACAGGTATTTGTAACGGTTGATTGCTGGGCTGTATGGGAGTACAATGTGATTGCAAGTCACGTACGTTCTCGCGAGGCTCTGGCCGCGTCCCAACTGCGCGCACGGCTGGAAAAGGAAGGCAACCCGATGAGAAACAAGTGGATTCTATTGCCGGCGGTGCTTTCCGGCACACTCCTTGTCTTACTCGGCGTCGCGTCGCCCGCGCCGGCTCAGACCCCTTGGGTCCGGAGCAGCATGTACCTTTTCCAGGTCACCAACAACTGCGGTGACAACGCCGACAACTTTCTGATGGTCATTGGGGGCATACACATATCCGATCTCGACCCTTCGGGTTACTACAACTCAGACTACACAGCGCCCAGCGTGTTCGAAGACTACGATGGCCTGCACATCTTGTGGAGTCGGGGATCCACGCCCTACGGTGATAGCGACACCTTCGGCTTCACGGTCAACCGTCCCGCCTCGTTCACCAGTTGCAAGATGTACTGGATGAGGGACGGATACCCCATTGGGCTTGTCGAGGACGTCTGGCAGGACTGGACCGTCTTCGGCGGAAGCGTCCACGCAGCGATCAATAATCGCGCGGGAATCACAAAATGGGTCCGCCGGCTCGGGGGATATACTTCCTACCCCGTCAATATCTCCGACCTGGCAAGTATGTCGGCGCCGCCGAATCAGTTTGACATCGACCCACTTGCGCCTCTCGGCGCGACTCAAATCGACCCGGGCAATCCGCTCTCTTTCGACTATGCGCCTTATTCGGGCAATCGGTCGCTCTATATGTACTACGATGTCTACGCCGGTCCCTGGCAGAATCCCGTGATCCGGTTCAGAAATGTGGCGAATGTAGCTCCGCCTTGCGGCATTCTCACGTTCACCAAGCTTGTCAATATCCCGGACCGCTGCTGGTATCCCGGATCGAGCACGAGTCCCTATAACGAGGTGCTGGGCGTCTCGGCCGCCGCGGATAATTATGAGGACATCACGCTCAGCTCGCTTTCGCTCTACCCTAATGGCAGTGGCGACAGTTCCACCGCCATCAGCTCCGTCGATGTTTGGATGGATGTCGACCACAACGGCCTGGTGGACCCCGGCGTCGACCAGCTCATCGCCTCGGGAGTATTTCCGCCGGGCTACGGGCAACTGACGATGACTCTCTCCTCGCCGCGTGTGATTCCGGCCGGTGGTAGGCTCGATCTGCTGATCTCACTCACTATGAACCCGTCCGCCGCGCCTGGCTCCGATTATGGCGTGTCGTTGTTCGATGCTTATGGCCAGGGCAATACCTCGGGTATTCGGGTTCCGGTGACGGGCCTGAACATCGATTCCGCCAGGCTTGTGATCGGCGTGCCTCCGATATCCATCGGCGAGGCTAAGAAACTGCCGATCGACCCCAATAACGGCATGACGGACATACTGATGCTGGAAAACAAGGTAGTGACTGGTGACTTCCAGACTTCGTTGTCTCTCGTTTACCTGGAGGAGCCGGACCGGTCGGCGGGAATAGGCGTCATGGTTCCGCCTCAGAACGGTCCGGGGCCGATTCCCGTGGGTTCCCGAGTATCCGTCGTGGGCCGTCTTACGCTCCTCGATGGGGCGGAGCTGATCATGGAGCCGATTGGGGGTGCGATAAACCCCGGCACGCCTATCGCCCCCTTGTTGATGAGTAACAAGTTCACGGGCGGCGGCGCGTTCGGGAACCAACCGGCTGTCTTCAACGCCCCCGACTCCGGGCAAATGGCCGGCATGAGCAACGTGGGCATGCTGGTCAGGACCTATGGGAAGGTGACGGGACTGGGACGGTTGGCCATCGGCGGACTCGATTATGACGTCGCGTGGATCGATGACGGCAGCGGCCTGGCAGACGGCTTCAATGAGTGGCCCGGCATCGCGGTGCTCAAGCCCCTGGACTGGCAAGGCAACCCGCCCAGCGGATATCTTGTCGCGACAGGCATCCTGCGCGCCATACCCAACCCGCACGGCAATCCCGTTAGGCTGCTTGTGCCCCGGTCGCAGGGTGACGCGAGGAGTTTTTAGGCTGCGGGCCCACGCAAGATGGAAAGAATTAAGGATTGCAGCCGACCTGAGATTGCAGGGATCTAGTGCGTGCGGTTTTCAGCAGCTTGCTGAAAGTGTCTATAGCAGTGAAATACGCTGTTGTTGGGACTTGACATGGGATGTATTTCAGTGTTACACTAGTTTTCAGCAAATCGCTGAAAGTGGTGATTACAGTGAAATCAGGAGTTGAGCTCATACCGGAAGCCGAGCGGGCACTGCGCCGCTGCCTGGCGGACGTGCCTTTTGTCCAGATTGAGGACTTCCAGGTAGAACCTACTCTCAGCGGGCGACCAGATCTGCTTGCCAAGCTGAGGCTGCCCACCGGCGAGATTGCCCTAGTGTTAGAGGTAAAGTCCAACGGGCAGCCCCGCATTGCAAGAAATGCTGTTGACCAGATCGGCTACATGATCCGGGACATCCCGAACGCATACGGCGTCTTCGTCGCTCCGTATATATCCCCGAGGTCCGCCGAGATTTGTGTCCAGAGAAACATTGGATACCTGGATCTCGCCGGCAATTGCCGCCTCAGCTTCTGGCCTGTATACGTGAAGACTGCTGGAGAGAAGAATCCGTTTGCGGAGAAGCGTAAACTGCGGTCTCTTTATTCACCGACCTCGGTTAAGACCACCACCATACTCAGGGTTCTGCTGGAAAATCCGAAACGTGTGTGGAAGACCCGGGAATTGGCTGATGCGGCCGATGCAAGCCTGGGACAGGTATCGAATGTAAAGAGGCAGTTGGAAGACCGGGAATGGCTAAAATCGGAGACCGAAGGTTTCCTGCTCACGGACCCCGTGGCATTGCTCGCCGACTGGTCAGGATACTACGACATGAGGTGCAACAGGATATACGACTTCTACTCGATGAAGTCTATCCCACAGATCGAGGCCGAACTCGCGGATCTTTGCGCCTGCGAAAACATCAAGTACGCTCTGACAGGATTCTCCGGCGGAGCCAGATATGCTCCGGCTGTCCGCTACCAACGCGCGACTGCATATATTGCAGATGATGCTGTTGCCCAGGTCGCGAAAGCGCTGAGCCTCAAAGAAGTACCGAGCGGCGCGAATGTCAGCCTTATCTCGCCGTATGACCGAAACGCCTTCCACGGTTCCAGACTAGTTGACGGTGTATGTGTTGCTTCACCAAGCCAAGTCTACCTAGACTTGCAAAGCACTCGTGGAAGAGGCGAGGAAGCTGCGGAAGCCGTACTAAAGGGGGAGATAGAGCCCAAATGGCGGTAACTCAGACAGACTATTCAGGTGATCAGGTTGGAGCCGCGAAGTCCGTTATGCTGGAATTGGCCCGTCTACTCGGTGAATACAGAGATGACATAGTAATCATCGGCGGGTGGGTCCCGGGGCTTCTGTTTCCTGGTCACGTGGGCAGCATAGATATCGACTTGGCTCTAAACCATATGAAGCTACAGGACGCCGGCTACGCGACAATCGAGCGGCTCTTGTTATCCCGAGGATACCGTAAGAGCGACCAACAGCCTTATATCTTTTACCGCACAGTAGTGGTGAGTGGCAGAGAGATCGATGTTGAGGTTGATCTGCTCGCGGGTGAGTATGCGGGTACCGGCAGGAATCGTCGTCATCAGAACATCCAGGATGTCAAGGCCAGGAAAGCGCGAGGGTGTGACCTTGCTTTTGATCTGACATCCGAAGTTACGATTTCCGGTTCTCCTCCAGATGGCGGCCAGGATACGGCCAAGGTCAGAGTGGCATCGGTAGTGCCGTTTGTTGTGATGAAAGGCATGGCGCTTCACGACCGCCTCAAAGAGAAAGATGCCTATGACATATACTTCTGCCTCAAGAACTACCCCGACGGCCTGGATGCGCTTGTCACAGAATTTCGCCCGCACGCGTCTCGCGGTCTCGTTCAGGAAGCGCTGGGCAAGATCGCGGAGAAGTTCGCCACCGCTGAACAAGTTGGCCCGGTCCACGTGGCTGATTTCCTGGAGATTGAGAACGTGGAGGACCGCGCGCTACTCCAGCGGGATGTCTTTGAACGTGTAAACTATCTGCTGAGAGAACTGGTGGCAGAATGAACAAAACCGCAGTCGATTCTGGAACTTAGAAGTTAGAAGGCCCCGGCGTGAAAGCCAGGGCTTTTCGGCGTTTTGTGGTCCAACGCTCCGTACACATCTAGTAAGCCCACAATTCCCCCCGCATGAGGGCTATTGACGTGAGAGTTCAGTTCTCCGGGAATCTAGAACCGCGCTAGTCCTGAGTAGCCAGCGAAGCGGCGTATCGAAGGACGGTCAGCCCACCCACCGCGCTTCGATACGGCCGACAAACCCGGCCTACTCAGCGCTAACGGAGTAATCAGTCCCGCAGAACTGAACAGTCTCCTATTGACAGTTGCCCTCGACGTCAATATAATATAACAGATACACTGATAAAGTGGGGGTGAGCGCGAATCCCCGGCATTGCCGGTTTGTCTGTTCCGTTTCGAAGATGAAACGGAGGACGAAATGGCTCCCACTGGGCTGTTGGAAGTATCGAAGTCTTCCAGGCTCTCGAAGCTGGAGGACGAGCAGGTTGTCGAGTTTGCCAGGGCGGGTAATGCCCGGGCGACCGAGTATTTGCTGAGAAAGTACAGCGGCTTTGTAGAAGGCAAAGCACGGTCTTACTTCCTGGCAGGCGCCGAGCAGGATGATGTGGTTCAGGAAGGCATGATCGGTCTCTACAAAGCTATTCGTGATTTTCGAGCCGATAAGCCGGCGCATTTCAGGTCGTTCGTCGAGCTGTGCGTCACCCGGCAGATTATCACCGCGGTGAAATCGGCAAGCCGGAATAAGCACGCTCTGCTGAGCGAGAGCCTTTCGCTTGATCGGCCGCTTGATGACGACTCCCAGAGCGGGGGCTGTCTGCTGGATCTGGTCGCGGACTCGCGTGTGGCGAACCCCGAGCGGGTGCTGATGGAGCGCAGAGCGCTGCGGAGGTTTCACAGCCGCATGGCCGGCGACCTGAGTCCGCTGGAGCGCCGTGCGCTGAGCGGGTATCTGCACGGCGAGAGCTATCAGCTTATGGCTTGCGCGCTGAAGCGGCCCGTGAAGACTATAGACAATGCGCTGCAGCGCGCCAAGCGAAAAGTCGGCCGGAGGCTGCACGAGCTTAACTAGATGCCGACGTAGCTCAATTGGCAGAGCAGGGGTTTTGTAAACCTCAGGTTGCGGGTTCGAGTCCCATCGTCGGCTCCAAATGTTGACGAAGGGGCCGCCGGCCTCCATCGTGGGGGGATGCCCGAGAGGCTAAAGGGGGCAGACTGTAAATCTGTTGGCGATGCCTACACTGGTTCGAATCCAGTTCCCCCCACCACGATTCAGGTCGGTTCTTTACGTGCGTCATCCTGAACTTGTTTCAGGATCCATTCCTTCGGGGAGGCCGTGGATGCTGAATCGAGTTCAGCATGACGTGATTGAATGCCCGGCTTGCGGGTAACAGCTTGTAAGCCGGTTTTTAGTCTCGCATGCCCACATAGCGCAGAGGTAGCGCACCTCTTTGGTAAAGAGGAGGTCATGGGTCCGAATCCCATTGTGGGCTCCATTTTGTTTGACGTTGGATGCTAGACCGGGAGGCAATCAATATGGCTAAACAGCGGTTCCAGAGAACGAAGCCGCACGTGAACATCGGAACGATCGGTCACGTGGACCACGGCAAGACGACGCTGACGGCGGCGATCACAGCCGCGTTGGCGACCAAGGGTCTTGCGAAGTACACCCCTTACGATCAGATCGACTGCGCGCCCGAGGAGCGGGAGCGCGGCGTGACGATCAACATCTATCATGCGGAGTATGAGACCGCGGCGAGGCACTACGCTCACGTGGACTGTCCTGGTCACGCCGACTACATCAAGAACATGATCACCGGGGCCGCTCAGATGGACGGCGCGGTGCTCGTGGTGAGCGCGGCCGACGGTCCGATGCCCCAGACTCGGGAGCACATTTTGCTGGCTCGCCAGGTCAACGTGCCTTACATCGTGGTTTACCTCAATAAGGCCGACATGGTGGACGACCCGGAGCTTTTGGAGCTTGTGGAGTTGGAAGTGCGCGAGCTTCTATCGAAGTATGGTTTCCCGGGCGACGATCTGCCTGTGATCACGGGTTCGTCTCTGAAGGCTTTGGAGGCCTTGAACACCGGCCACCCGGATTCTCCTGAAGTGAAGAGTATCTGGGATTTGCTGGATGCGATCGACAACTACATTCCGACTCCCGAGCGGGCG
>Ga0209777_10003840_pt1 | contig 18206 bp, 18 predicted proteins | sample FrelakmetHBP12HB_FD_187147 | JGI IMG/M metagenome (GOLD analysis project Ga0209777, IMG submission 187147) | Freshwater lake sediment microbial communities from the University of Notre Dame, USA, for methane emissions studies -HBP12 HB (SPAdes)... | ecosystem: Environmental > Aquatic >...
GAGCACCGCTCCCCCGAGGCCTACGTGGCCTACCAGAGGATGAAGGCCGAGCACGCCGTCGTCGGCATGACCACCTTCCCCAACACCGTGCTCCTGCGGGGACCCAGGACGCTGCTGATCGATCCTGGGCTCCATCTGCAGAACGAGCCGGTGCTGCGCGCTCTGGAGGCGCGGGGGCTGGGAGCTCGCGACGTCGACCGGGTGCTGCTCACGCACGCCCATCTCGACCACGCCGGCGCCTGTGCCGACGTAGGCCGGCCGGTGGCGGTGCACGCCCGCGAGACTGAGGCGGAGCATTGGCCGGCCGTCGCCGCCTTGCTGGACGACGGCCGGCTGACGTTGCTCAAGGGAGACGAGGGCGAGGTCGCGCCCGGTGTCGCCTGGGCGCTCACGCCGGGGCACACCGCAGGCGGCGTGAGCTACCGTGTCGCCACGGCCGCGGGGCTGGCGGTGATCTGCGGCGATACCGTGGGCCCGTTGCGCCGCGACTTCGACGAGATGACACCGCCGCCCGAGGAGGGCGACGTTACGGAGTTGCTCTCCACCTGGCGGCTCATCCGCTCCTGGCAGCCGGCCCTGATCGTGCCTGGGCACCTGCCGGCGTTCAAGCCCTAGCCCGGCGCTCTTTGGCGCCGGGCGGTCGCGACCCCTGTGCTACACTGGTAGCCCGGATCGCGCTCACGAGGAGACCGCCCTTGCCCATCTACGAGTATCGTTGCGACGCTTGCGGGCGCACTCTCGAGATGTTCCAGAAGTTCAGCGACGCACCGCTCGAGACGTGCGAGGTCTGTGGCGGCCAGCTCAGGAAGGTCCTGCACCCCGTGGCCGTGCACTTCAAGGGTTCGGGCTTCTACACCACCGACTACGCCCGCTCGAAGTCGTTCCGTGCGTCCGCCAAGGAGGCACAGGGCGACGGCAAGGAGTCGGCTTCGGGCGCGGAGAGCGTCACAACGGACAAGTCGGCCGCCGCCGGCAACGGCAAGGGCGCCGAGGCGGCGGCGAAGAAGCCGTCGAGCTGATGCCGGCGGCCATCGCCCGGCGGCCGTCCGTCGTCAGTTTGTCGGCGGACCGCCGTTCAGGCGCTGATGGATGTCTCGAGACCGCTTTCCCGCGAGCCGCTATAGACGCTCACGCGGTTACGGCCGCGGCGCTTGGACTCGTACAGCGCCGCGTCTGAGCGCTCGATGAGCTCGGTCTCGTCACGCGCCGCGGTCGGGTAGCTGGCCACGCCGGCGCTGACCGTGGCGAACACCTCCGCGCCGCCGCGCACCTGCACTGTGAGCGCCTCGATGGCTCGCCGCACGCGCTCGGCGAGCTCATAGCCGTGGCTCTCGTCGCCGCGGATGAGCAAGGCGAACTCCTCGCCGCCGTAGCGCGCCGCCATGTCGGCCTCGCGCACCATGACGCGCAGCGTGGCGCCCACTCGGCGGAGCAGCTCGTTGCCGACCTCGTGGCCGTGGCGGTCGTTGAACTCCTTGAAGTGGTCGATGTCGAACATGATCATCGTGAGCTCGCCGCCGTACCGCTCGGTCTTGGTCACCTCGTTATGCAGGTAGTCGACAAAGGTGCCGTAGTTGTAAAGGCCGGTGAGGCGGTCGCTGAGCGAGCTGGCGGCGAGCAGGGCCTGCAGGCGGTGGTGATTGCGCTGCACGCGGCCCAGCAGCAGGCCGGCCAGCGCGGACAGTGCCACGCCGAGGAGAGCCCGCCGCAGGTCGGCGCTCGACGGTGCGCTGTGCACCGAGTAGTAGAGCGCGAAGAAGGCACCCAGCCAGAGGCTCACGAGCAGGCTGCCGAGCTCGAAAAAGAAGACCGCCGCCAGGAACAGAGGGAAGATGTACAGCGGCCACAAGTAGGCGGTGCCCGTGGCGAAGACGGTGACCGAGACCACGAGGAGCGCGCCGCCGAGGGCGACGGCGCGCCGGACGGTGAAACGACGCGGGCGAGCGTCGGGGTGCGGAAACTCGGGCTGGCTCACCGTGCCTTCCTTTGGCTTGCTTCTCCTCTTACGACGACGGCGCCGGCAATCCTGCCGGGCGGTGCGCTCGCAGAGACGGCCGGCAGACGAGCGGTACAGTAGAATGGCGCCCAGATGACCGGCATCCTGCTCACGAACGACGACGGCATCCAGTCGCCTGGACTGGCGTTGCTGCGTCGCGTCCTGGACCCCCTGGGTGAGGTCGTGACCTACGCGCCCGGCGTCAATCAGAGCGCGGTCGCGCGTGGCATGACCACCGACCGCGCCCTGCGCGCCAGGCACACATGCTTCGGCGGCAGCTTCGAGGGCTATGCGGTCGACGGCACGCCCGTCGACTGTGTACGCCTCGCCATGCTGGGCCTGCGGGCACCGGCGCCGGAGTGGGTCGTCGCCGGTGTCAACCTCGGCGGTAACATGGGCGACGACGTGACCTACTCCGGCACCGTGGGCGCGGCGCTCGAGGCGGCGCTGCGTGGCGTGCCCGCCGTGGCTGTGTCGGTCGAGAGCAGCAGCCCCGGGCATCTCGATGAGGCTGAGGAGTTGCTGCGAGGCATCATCGCCCTGGCGCTCGAGCGGGGGCTGCCGCCTAGGACGGTGCTGAACGTCAACCTGCCCGACCGGCCGTTGGTGGCGATGCGCGGTGTGCGCCTCGCACGCTTGGGCGGAGCCAGCTGCCACGATCGCGTCTTCGTGGCCGGCGAGGACGGCGGTCGCAGCGAGTTCCGCATAGTCGGTGCGCGATCACCGGGACCGTCCCGGTCGCAGACCGACCTGGAAGCCGTGGCCGATGGCTACGTGGCGCTCACCCCTCTGCGCATGGACCTTCTCGATGAGGCGGCGCTGGCGGCGATGTCGGACTGGGGGCTCGCGGAGCTCCTGCCACCGGTCGCTCTGAAGCCGACAGGTCGTGACGAGCGTCCCTGACAGGGTCTGCGCAGCCGGGTTCGACCCGGTGATTTTCGACCTCGACGGCACCGTGGTGGACACGGTCGAGCTCATGCGCGACTCGTTCCGCTACACGATCAAGAAGGTGCTCGGCCGTGAGCTGCCCGAGAGCGTCATGCTGGCCGGCGTCGGCCAGCCGCTCATGCCGCAGATGCAGGCGCTCTCCCTCGAGCACGCACAGGAGCTCTACGACGTCTACCGCGAGTACAACCACCACCGCCACGACGAGCTCATCCGCCCGTACGAGGGCATGCAGGCGGCGCTGGAGAGCCTCAAGACGGCCGGCCGCCGCCTAGGCATAGTAACGTCCAAGAGCGCCGACACCACGCAGATGGCGTTTGCGGTCGTCGGCATCGGGCACCTCTTCGACACCATCGTCACTGCCGGTGACACGAGTGAGCACAAGCCGTCGCCGGTGCCCGTGCAGCTCTGCGTCGAGCGGCTGGGCGGCGGCTGCGGCATCTACATCGGCGACAGCCCGGTCGACATCCGGGCCGGCGCCGCCGCGGGGCTGGCGACGGCGGCCGTGCTCTGGGGTATCTTCAGCAAGGACGAGTTGCTGGCGGCGCGGCCTGACTACGTGCTGGCCGCGCCACGGCAGATCGTGCCCTTGTGTGTGCTCGGCCAGCCGCCTGCGGAGGTGGAGCGATGAGCGTGCCCGACGAAGCCCGTCGGCGAGCGGCGGCGCTGCGTGGCGAGATCGAACATAACGCCCATCTCTACTACGTGCTCGACCAGCCCGAGATCAGCGATGCCGCATACGACCGGCTGTTCGCGGAGCTGCTGGGCCTCGAGGAGCGTCACCCGGAGCTGCGCACAGCCGATTCGCCCACGCAACGCGTCGGCGGTCAGGCGCTGGACAAGTTCGAGCAGGTGCGCCACATGCAGCCGATGCTCTCGCTCGCCAACGCGCGCGACGAGGAGGAGCTGCTCGCCTGGGATCGGCGCAACCGCCGGCTGCTGGAGACGAACGGGCTCGGGGACGTGCCTCTCTCGTACGTCACCGAGCCCAAGATCGACGGGCTCGCCATCTCGCTCACCTATCGGGACGGCGTCTTCGTGCGCGGCGCTACGCGTGGCAACGGCGAGGTGGGCGAGGACGTGACCAACAACCTGCGCACCGTGCGCACTCTTCCGCTGCGGCTCCAGGGGACCTCGCCGCCGGTGGTCGAAGTGCGTGGCGAGGTCTACCTGCCGCTGGCGGCGTTCGAGCGACTGAACCAGAGCCGCGCCGCCGAGGGTCTCTCGACCTTCGCCAATCCGCGCAACGCCGCCGCGGGATCCATCCGTCAGCTCGACCCGGCGGTGGCCGCGGGGCGGCCGCTCAGCATGTGGTGCTACGCGATCGGCGACAGCGAGGGCCTGGACCTGGCGAGCCATTGGCAGGCCCTCGCCTGGATGCGCGAGCGTGGGCTGCGCGTCAACCCGGCTTCGGCCCGGCACGACTCCATCGCCGAGGTCGTCGAGGCCTGCGGCGCCTGGGTGCACCGCCGCGCCACGCTCGATTACGACATCGACGGGGTGGTCGTCAAAGTGGATCAGTACCAGCTCCAGCGCGCCCTGGGCGAGGTCGCCCACGACCCACGCTGGGCGATCGCCTTCAAGTTCGCGCCCACCACGGCGACGACCAAGCTGTACGCCATCGAAGTGAGCGTCGGTCGCACCGGCGTCTTGACGCCGTTCGCCGTGCTCGAGCCGGTGGAGGTGGGTGGCGTGACCGTGGAGCGCGCCACCCTGCACAACCAAGACGACGTTCGTCGCAAGGACATCCGTGCCGGCGACCTGGTCATCGTCCAGCGGGCCGGCGACGTGATCCCGCAGGTGGTGGGGCCCGTCATCCGCGAGGAGGGTGATGAGACCGCGGCCGCTCACGAGGCGCGGCCCGAGTGGCGCGCGCCGGTCGCCTGCCCCTCATGTGGGTCGCTCGCGGTGCGCGAGGAGAACGAGGTGGCCGTGCGCTGCCCCAACCACTCTTGTCCGGCGCAGATCGTGGAGAGCATCAGGCACTTCGTCAGCCGGGGGGCGATGGACATCGAGGGCGTCGGGGAAGAGGTCGTGGCGGCGCTCCACGACGCCGGCCTGATCGCCAACGTCGCCGACCTCTACTCGCTCACGCTGAGCCTGCTCGTGGACGTGGACCTGTTCAACCGCAAGGCCCGTGGGCCGGACGGCCGGGACATCGTCGTGCCCAGCAAGCTGGCCGACAACGTGCTGGCTGCGATCGCGCAGTCCAAGCGGCAGCCGTTCGCCCGCGTCCTGTATGCGCTCGGCATCCGCCACGTGGGCGACGTGACGGCCCAGCTCCTGGTGGAGCACTTCCCGTCGCTCGATGCTCTGCAGACGGCGACGGCGGAGGAGGTCGCCGCCGTGCCGGGCCTCGGCCCGGCGGTCTCGGGGGCGCTGCGCCAGTACTTCGACGAAGCGCGCAACCAGCAGACGCTCGCCACCCTTAGAGCGCACGGGCTGCGCCTGGCTGAGGAGGCGCCGCAACGCCGTACGGGCCCACTCTCCGGCAAGACCTTCGTGCTCACGGGCAAGCTCTCATCGCTGACGCGGCCGCAAGCTGCGGCGCGCATCCAGGAGCTGGGCGGCAAAGTCGGCGAGTCGGTGAGCCGCGCGACCGACTTCGTGGTAGCCGGTGATGAGCCGGGCTCCAAGCTCGCCAAGGCGCGAGCCGCAGGCGTACAGGTGATCGACGAGGCGGCTCTCCTGGACGTGCTCTCGGCAGCCGACGCGGCCGAGGGCCGCCCGTCCTAGACGTCAGCTGCAGGACCGCGGTGCGGCCATCATGACCTTGCCAAGCAGGGCATATGGCCTGCCGGCTTCACACTGCTTAATGGGCGGTTAACACTCTCTACCTACAAGGGCGATACAGTGCGGTCGCGTGGCTTTCCCCCCCAGGGAAGCGCGTGCAGCCAGCAAGCAACAAGCTGGCGCCTCCTATCTTCTTCTTGGTTCGCCCCGGCCCCGGGCGAACCGCGCCCTGGATCAGGTCCTCCAAGAAGGTTCGTCCCTCGCGGGGCCACTTCGTTGGCTTTGTCTGCCCAAGTTTGCCGAAGTATCGCTTGCTGACATGCACGCGGTGGCGCGGTACGCTCAAAGGGACCGCAGCTCAACGTCGAAACAGAGGTGGCAGTGGAGAACAAGAAGATCCCGACGCGCATGGGCGATGGCTCGCTGACCTGGATGACCGCCGGCGAGATGCGCGCCGATCTCGAAGAGGGTACGCGCGTGGCGGCTGAGCGGGCCAAGGTGCCGCCGCTCGACGAGAGTGAGTTGAGCCACCTGCTCGAGATCTTCGCCTCCGCCTCGCGCTTCACGGGCGTCGACATCGGTGACGAGGTCGTGCTCACCTACGACGGCGTCGGTAGCCAGCACATCGGCACGCGCATCCACGATCTGCAACTCTACGAGCAGCACTTGGCCTCCGACAGCGTCGAGCTCTACCACCCCGACTACTCGTTCAAAGCCGTCAAGACGGTGGTCCCCTACGAGCAGGGGGTGATGCGGCAGGCGCAGGCCAACGTCACCGTGCCGCTCAACTACGGCGCCATGCCTGACCTGGGGCGTTACACGCAGCCGGACGGGCCGGTGCCTAACTGGTCGACGCTCATGCCGCTGGGCAAGATCGACGCGGCGCGCGCCGCGCAAGAGGAGGCCGTCGAGCACGCCGTCGCCGACATGGTCTACGTCTGCGACGGCATGCTCGAGGCCGGCGCCGACGGCGTCGACTTCGACACCGCCGGCGCCGCCGGCGACGCCGACTTCCTGGCGGCGCTCAGGGCCATCGAGGCCGTGCGCAGCCGGCATCCTGACGCCGGCATCCAGATCGGCATGGCCAGCGAGTTCGTTCTCGGCATGCACGGCACCCTCGAATACGACGGCGTGCGCTTGGCCGGTCTGTGGCCGCGCGAGCAGATGAAGCTGGCAGCCAAGGCCGGCGCCACCATCTTCGGTCCGGCCGTCAACGTCAACACGGGCAAGTCCGGCGCCTGGAACGTGGCGCGCGCCATCACGATCGTGAAGCCGTGCGTGCAAGAGGCCGAGATCCCGGTCCATATGAACGTCGGCATGGGCGTCGGCGGCACGCCGATGGCCCCGTGGCCGCCGGCCGACGCCGTCTCGCGGTCGTCGCGCGCCATGGTCGACATCCTGCGCCTGGATGGTTTGTAGGTAGGCGCCGGCGACTCCCACGGCATGGCGTCGGCGCACGCACATGCCTCGGGGATGGGCGGAATGCGGACCGCCGGAGACCTGGTGGCCCGCATGCAGATAACCCGGGGCATGCGTTTGCCGAAAGCCAAAGAGTACGTGGCCGGCAAGCTGGGCGTGTCGGTGCTCGACCTGTGCGACCCAGGTGTCATGTACGAAGTGCGCGGCGAGCTCGGCCTGGGCCGGTTCTACGACTCGGAGAGCACCTACCCTGCGGAACCGCTGGCCATGGAGGCCAAGTTCCGCATCGCCGAGCTGCTCGATGTGCCCATCAACTGCGTCGGCCGGTTCCGGACGCTGGCGGGCCTGGCCGAGTGAGGCGACGCGACTGCACACGCAGCGCGGCGAGAATGGGCTACACTAGGGCGCGAGCCGGCGTAGCTCAGTTGGCAGAGCAGCTGTCTTGTAAACAGCAGGTCGACGGTTCGATTCCGCCCGCCGGCTCCAGTCCTGTCCATCTGGTGTCCGCCGTTTTGTCGTCTCAAAGAGAACGACCCGATCCGCGTGAGGAGGAGGTAGCTTCGTGAAGCGCAACCTGCACGCCGGCCGAAGACGGAGCGGCGGTCTGCGCCTCGACGTCTTCACTGCCGACGAGATCGACGACATCCACCTCGGCAGCCTCGAGGTACTGCAACAGACCGGCGTCTTCGTCGAGGACGACGAGGCGCTCGACATCTTCAGCGACGGCGGCTGCGACGTGGACCGCGAGACGCGCATGGTGCGCATCCCGCCGTACGTGGTCGAGGACGCCATCCGCTCGGCCCCGGCCAGTGTGGTCTGCTACGGCCGCGACCCCAAGAACGACATCGTGAGCCAGCCCGGCCGGGTCGACTTCTGCAACTTCGACGAAGGCATCATGGTCATCGACCCCTACACGGGCGAGTACCGCCAGCCGACCATCAAGGACGTGGCCGACATCGCGCGTCTGGTCGACTATCTCAGCGACATGGGCACCTACGAGTCTGCGGTCGGCGCCGCCGACGTGCCCACCGAGACCGCTTGCTTGCACAACGCCGAGGCGGCCCTGGCCAACACGACCAAGCCTGTGGGCACCGAGGCCATCTCGGGCTACGACGCGCGCAAGCTCATCGAGATGGCGGCCATCGTCGTCGGTGGCGAGGACGAGCTGCACGAGCGGCCCATCATCGGCATGGGCGTGTGCCCGGTGAGCCCGCTCAAGCTGCCGCGCGACGCGACCGAGGTGATCATCACCGCGGCGAGGGCCGGCATCAGCGACACCATCCTTTCCATGGCTATGGCCGGCGGCTCGTCGCCGGTCACCCTGGCAGGCACCATGGTGACCCACAACGCCGAGGTGCTGGCCGGCATCACGCTGGCGCAACTCACCGAGCGCGGTGCACCCTGCTTCTACGGCAGTTCGACCACGGCCATGGACCTGCGCACGGCGTCGGCCGCCGTCGGCTGCCCCGAGCTGGCGCTCATCAGCGCCGGCGCGGCGCAGATCGCGCGTCAGTACCGGCTGCCTTCGTACATAGCCGGTGCGTAGGCAGACAGCAAGCTCGGTGACGCCCAGAGCGGTCACGAGAAGACCCTCACCGGCCTGATGGCTGCGCTGGCAGGTGCCTCGCAGATCTACGGTTCGGGGATGATCGAATCGGGCGTCACCTTCGATTACGCACAGCTCGTCATGGACAACGAGTTCGCGCGCATGATCAAGCACGTGGTGGCCGGCATCACGGTCGACGACGAGCACCTTCTGGTGGACGAGATCCACCGGGTGGGCGCCTTCGGCGACTTCCTGAGCCTGGACTCGACGCTCACCTACATGCGCCAGCAAAGCCAGCCCCAGCTGCTCGACCGGCGCGTGCGCGAGGAGTGGCAGGCAGCCGGCGCCACCGACCTCTATACCCGTGCCGCCCAGAAGGCGCGCGAGATCATCGAGACGCACAAGCCGGAGCCGCTGCCGGACGACATCGCCAAGCGCGTGCACGCGGTCGTCGAGGCGGCTGATCGCGAGCGCGGCGTCGCCTGACCCAAGGGGAGAAGACGTGGCAGACTCATATGACCGACTCACAGAGTCCCTGATCGCCGGTGACGGCGCCGCCGTCCAGCGCCTGACGCAAGAGCTGCTCGACGCCGGCCGCTCGGCTCGCGAGATCCTCGACCACGGCCTCCTACCGGGCATGGAGGTCGTCGGCCAGCGCATGCGCAGTGGCGAGTGCTTCATCCCCGAGGTGTTGCTCAGCGCGCGCACCATGCAGGCCGCCCTGGAGCTCCTCAAGCCGCACCTGGCTGTGGGCGAGACCACCAGCCTGGGCACAGTGGTCATCGGCACCGTGGAGGGCGACCTGCACGACATCGGCAAGAACCTGGTGTCCATGCTGCTGCAGGGGGCCGGCTTCGCGGTCGTCAACCTGGGCACCGGGGTGACCAGCGCGCAGTTCGTGGCCGCCGTCAAGGAGCACGAGGCGCAGGTCCTGGGCATGAGCGCTTTGCTCACCACCACGCTGCCGCACATGCCCGAGACGATTGCCGCTTTGGCGGCCGCCGGCCTGCGCGAGAAGGTCAAGGTGATGATCGGCGGCGCCCCGGTGACCCAGGCCTATTGCGACGAGGTCGGCGCCGACGGCTACGGTGCCAACGCCGCCTTGGCCGTGGAGACGGCCAAGGCGCTGCTCGCCTGAGGGGACGCCGGCGTCAGACCGCGCGCTGGCGGCTCTCGTCGCGGGACGGTAGTATTCTGCGCGAGGTCTGTGCCGTCCGCGGTCGATCCGCTCGTCTCTCAGTGGCCGGGTCCGGACCTCCCTGATCGCCCGCAGGCGATCGATCCGCACGAAGCCACGGAGGTGATGCACGTGGAGGCGAGGATCCCGACCCGGATGGGCGACGGCAGTCTCGTGGAGATGACCCGCTCTGAGCTGGAGGCCGACCTGCAAGCGGGCACGCAGGTGGCGGCCCAGAAGGCCAAGGTGCCGGAGCTCACCCAGGACGAGCTCGACCATCTGCTCGACATCTACGCATCGCCGGCCCGCTTCACGGCGGTCGACATCGGCGACGAAGTGGTGATGACCAACGACGGGTCAGGCACCAAGCACATCGGCAACCGTGTCCAGGACCTGCAGTCGTACGAGCAGGTCCTGGGTGTGGACATCATCGAGCTCTGGCAGATCGACTACTCGTACAAGGCGATCAAGACCAACGTCGCCCACGAGGGCCAGTCGATGAAGATCGCCCAGATGTTGTGCACCAACCCCGTGCAATACGGCGCGATGCCGGATCTGGGGCGCTACTCCAAGCCCGACGGACCGTTCGACAACTGGTCGGAGCTGCTGCCGCAGGGCAAGATCCAGGAGGCGCGTGACGCGCAGCTGCAGGCGGCCGACATGCTGGTCGGCGACATCAGCTATGTCGCCGACCACATGGTCGCGGCGGGCGCCGATGGCATCGACTTCGACACCACCGGCGCCGCCGGCGACGCCGACTTCCTCGCCGGCCTCAGGGCTTGTCGCGCGTTGCGCGAGCGGTACCCCTGGCTGGGCATCGAGATCGGCATGGCCAGCGAGTTCGTGCTGGGCATGCACGGCCAGATCGAGTTCGACGGCGAGCGCCTGGCCGGCATGTGGCCTAAGGACCAGCTGCGCATGGTGCAGCAGGCCGGCGCCAGCATCTACGGGCCGGCGGTGAACATCAACACCGGCAAGTCGACGGCCTGGAACATCGCCCGGGCGATCACGTTCATCAAGCCCTGCATGGAGATCGCTGAGATCCCGGTCCACGTCAACGTGGGTATGGGCGTCGGCGGCGTGCCGACCTGCGTCTACCCGCCTGCCGATGCCACCTCGCGAGCCTCCAAAGCCTTCGTTGAGATCCTCAAGATCGACGGCTACTAGGTGGGTACGGGCGACCCCCTCGGCATGGAGTCTGCCCACACGCAGGCTTCGGGCATGGGCGGAATGCGAGCGGCCGGAGATCTGGTCGCACGCATGCAAATGACCCGGAGGATGCGTCTCAGAGAGGCCAAGCAGTACGTCGCCGACAAGCTGGGTTGTACCACGCGTGAGCTTTCGGACCCCGTGGCGATGGAGCAGATCCGGCTCGAGAAGGGGCTGGGAACGCTGCCCTTCACGTCCTCGGTGCACCCCGACGATCCCGGCATGATCGAGGCCAAGTTCAACATCGCCAAGCTGCTCGACGTCCCGATCAACTGCGTGGAACGCTTCAAGCAGAGAGCGGGCATCTGAGGCCGGCCGGCCAGCTCGCTGGCCGGGCCGCCAGGCCGGCGGCCTCAGCCCTTGACTCCCGTCAGGGTCACACCCTCGATGAACACGCGCTGGGCGAGGAAGAAGATGACCACGACCGGGATCATGAAGATCAGCGTCGCCGCCATGGTCAGGTTCCACTGCACGTGGTGCATGCCCTGGAAGTTGGAGAGCGCCAAGGACAGCGTCTGCGCGTTGGGGTTTGCACCTACGTACACGAGCGGGTTGTAGAAGTCGTTCCAGGCGTAGATGAACTGGAAGAGGCCGACGGCCATGATGGCAGGCTTCGACAGCGGGATGACCACCCGCCGCAGGATCTGCCAGTGACCGCCGCCGTCCACGCGGATGGAGTCGCACAGCTCGCTGGGGATGGTCATGAAGAACTGGCGCAGCAAGAAGATCGAGAAGGCGTCGCCGAAGAAGTTGGGGATGATGAGTGGCTTGAGGGTGCCGATGAACTGGATGCCGGTGAGCTCGTTCAAGGTTCGCGCCCAGATCACGTAGAGCGGCACCGAGGTGACCTGGTTGGGGAGCATCAGGGTCGAGAGGACCAGCATGAAGACGACGTTACGTCCCCGCCAGTGGATGCGGGAGAAGGCGTAGGCAACGGGGATGCAGGAGACGATGACACCCACCGTTGAGAGTCCGGCGTAGAGGAAGGTGTTCCAGGTGTAGCGCGCCAGGGGGATCTGGCGGAAGACCGTGACGAAGTTCTTCCACATGAAGGGGTGTGGCCAGAGGCTAGGCGTCAACGCCTGGCGGTCGGTCATGAGCGCCGTGAGGATCATGAAGATGATCGGCACCATGAAGATGGCCGACACGGCGATGAGCACCGAGTGGTTGGCCACTGTGCCGAGGATGCGTCGGCGGCGCACCCCGGCCGGAATGGGGCGCCGCAGCAGCCGAGCGGACTCTGTGGCGCGGGTAGCTATTGGTTGCCTCCACCGTAGTGCACCCAGCGCTTCGAGGTAAGCAGCAGCACGGCGGTGACGGCCATCGTCGCCGCAAAGAGCACCCAGGCGAGCGCCGATGCGTAGCCCATCGCAAAGTTGCGGAAGGCCCATTGATACAGGTTGACGCCGTAGAACAGCAGCGAGTTCTGGGGACTGCCAAGGATCGAGGTCTGGCCGCTGGACACGTTGCCGGCGATGAACGCCTGGTCGAAGTACTGGAAGCCGTCGATGACGCCCATCACGATGGTGAAGAAGATGACCGGCGTGATCATGGGCAGGGTCACGTTGCGGAAACGCTGCCAGGCGCCGGCCCCTTCGATGGAGATGGCCTCGTAGAGCTCGCGCGGCACGCTCAACAAACCGGCGAGGTAGATGACGATGGCGTCGCCGATGCCCCAGAGCCCGAGGATGAGCAGGGCAGGCTTGGCGTATGGCGGATCGTAGAACCAGGCCGGCGCGTTCCCGTGCACGCCGGGGATAAGGTTCAGCAGCTGGTTGATGGGCCCTGTGGTCGGGTTCAGCAGATAGACGAACACGAGGGCCGCGGCCACTTTGGGGGCCATCGACGGCATGAAGAACAGCGTGCGGTACGTGTTCACGCCGCGCTTGGGCCGCGTGAGCAGCATCGCTGTGAGCATGGAGAACACGACTCGCAGGGGCACGCCGAAGCTGATGATGAACAGGGTGTTCTTCACCGAGAGCCAGTAGTTGGGGTCGCTCATGCGCTGCCCGTTGATCTTTCCTAACCCGAACATGAACCTGTAGTTGTCGAGGCCTACCCAGTGCGGCGGGCTCGCCATGTCGTAGTGCGTGAACGACCAGAGGAAGCTCACGACCATGGGCCCGGCGGTGAACACGACGAAGCCGATGATCCAGGGTGCCAGCAGGAGCAGGACGACGCCGTACTTGCGCAGGGCCGAGCGCCGCCGCGCGCGGCGGCGCTCGGCCGGCGAACGCCGGGGGATCAACTGCGGTCCTATCTCCGCCGGTGCGATGATGCGCTTCCCGGTCGCGGCCCTCAGCCCGGCGTCATGGGACCTGGCTGACCGAGAGCGTGCTGGCGACGTTCTTGTCTACCTGCTGGAGGCCGGCCTGCAGGTCTGGCACCTTGCCGGCCAGCCACTTCTGATCGAAGGTGGTGAGCGCGTTGGCGTAGCCGGACCCCTGCGCCTCGATCGGCGGCGCGTAGCTCGACTTGGGGTTGTTCCAGATGTCGATGAAGGTCTGGAACTGCGGTGGCATGCTGAGTTCGGGCGACGTCGCCGATGCCTTGGTGGTAGGCACGTTGCCCAGGTTGTTGGCCAGCTGCACCAGGAAGTTCGTGTCGGTGGCCATGTACTTGACCAGGAACCAGGCTTGGTCGGGGTGTTGTGAGGTCTTGGGGATGCCGGTGATCGTGCCGCCGACCCTGCCGGCTCCATACAACTCAGGATGGTCGTCGGCAACGGGGAAGGGCGCCGTGCCGTAGTTCACCTTGGAGCCGTCGTTAGCGATCATCCGCGTGCGCCATTCGCCGTCGAACACCATCGCCACCTTGCCGGTCTCGAAGGCGTTGTTGGCGCTGAACTCGGACGACGTGTACGTGCTGAAGAACTTCTTGTAGATGTTGTCGTAGCCGTACCAGTCGACGAGCTGCTTCTGCCATTGCAGGGCCGAAGCCCAGGCGGGGTCGGTCGCGAGCTGCGGCTTGCCCTGGGTGTCGAAGTAGGTGCCGCCCCAGGCGCGCGCCAGGTCGGTGGTGTCGAGCTCCTCCCAGGTGTCGATGGGGACGAAGCCGGCGATCTTGATCGAACCGTCCGCGTTCCTCACCGTGAGCTTCTCGGCGTCGGCCGTCAGTTCGCTCATCGTCTTCGGCGGCCCGCTGATGCCTGCCTTGGCGAACATGGCTTTGTTGTAGTAGAGGCCGTAGGCGTCGGTCAGTACCGGCAGCGCGACTTCCTTGCCTTCGTACTGGCAGTAGGTGAGCGCGGCCGGCGCGAACTGGTCGGCCGGGACCTTGTCACGGGCGAGGAAAGGTTTGAGGTCGAGCCACAACCCGTCGTGGGCGTACTGGCCGACGTAGTCGGGCCCGAACGAGATGGCGACATCGGGCGCGTGGCCGCCGTTGATCGCCTGGATGAGCGACTGGTCGAAGGTGGCGGAGTCGGGGAAGCTCACGATCTTGAGCGTGATCCAGGGGTACTGGGCGTGGAAGCCCGCGACCGCGTTGGCGAACCCGTTCTTCTCGGAGGGCACCGTCCACGGATGCCAGACTGTGAGCGTGACGGGCGTGTGGCTGGTGCTGGCGGGCCCTGGGCCGGTCGAGGTCTTCTTGGCGCCGCAGCCGGTGATGAGAGCCAGCGCGGCGATGAGCACCAGGCAGAGTAGCAGTCGTTTCATGGCGGTCAGCCTCCCCTTGACGTCGATGCTGTTGATCAGACTAGTCAGCTCCGCGGTATGCGTGCCTCATACCACGATCTCCCCGTGGTCGAGGTTGCCGGTGCGGCTGAAGAGCTGCTCTTGGGCCGCCTCCAGCGCTGTGGCCACGGCGCCGGCGAGCACGGCCGCCTCACCGAGCTCGGAGACGGCGAGCCGCGGCCGGAAGGGGCTCAGGGCGTGCAGCTCCTTCTCGATCGGCTCCAAGAGCACGTCGCCGTGGCCGGCGATCTGGCCGCCGAGGATGACCAGCTCGGGGTTGAGCACCGGCACGACGGTCGCTATGGCCAGGGCGATGGCGTGCGCCTCGGCGGTGACGACCGCGACGGCACATGGGTCGCCGCGGCGGGCGGCGGCGAAGATCGTCCTGGGTGTCAGCGGCGGTCGCATGCCGAGCGCGCGGGCGCGGCGCACGACGCCGCTCGCTCCCGCCGCCTCTTCGAGCTGCCCACGGCGGCGGTTGGCCCGGTCGTGCGGGTCGCCGTCGCCTAGCGGCAGATAGCCGATCTCGCCCGCCGCGCCGCCGGCGCCGCGGTACAGTTGGCCGTCGATGACGATCCCCAGGCCCACGCCCGTGCCGGCCCAAAGGAAGACGAAATCGCGCAGGTCGCGGCCGAGGCCGTGCTCACGTTCAGCCAACGCGGCGAGGTTGACGTCGTTCTCGAAGCTTATCGGTGTGCCCAGCTCGTCGCGGATGGCCCAGACCAGGCCTTGCCTGCCCCAACCCGGGAGGTTAGGGGCGTGCTCGAGACGGCCACGGGAGGGATCGAGCACGCCGGGTGTGCCGAGAGTGGCATGTGTGACGCGCTGCCACTCGATGCCGGCGTCGCTGGCCACCTGGCGTGCGATCTCGCCTATCTGGCCGACGAGAGCGCATGAGCTGCGCGAGCGAGCGGGCTCCTCGCGGCGGGCGACGATCTCACCGGTGATGTCGGCGACGGCCGCCCGTACGGCCTGGCGGCCGACGTGGATGCCGGCGACCCAGCCCGAGCCGGGGTTGAGCTCATAGAGCTTGGCGCGCGGGCCTTTGTGGCCGCTCGACCGTCCGACCTGGTGCGCCAGCCCAGCCTCGATGAGGCTGGCCAGAGCGAGCGACACGGTCGGCTTGGAGAGGCCGCTCTCCCGGGCGATGGCGGCTCGTGAGGTAGGGCCGGTGTGGCGGATGGACTCGAGCACCCGGCGCTCGTTGATCGCGCGCAGCAACTGTGGCTGCCCGGTGGCGAAGGTCGTCCTCTCGCTGCTCGTCGTTGACCCCTTCAGAAACCGTATAGTAAGGAAACCTTCCTGATAGACGGCACGATATGCCGCGCATCGGCGTGAAGTCAAGGTGGCTTTGTGGCTCGGGGTGGATCAGGCGGCGGGGAAGAAGCGCGGTAGGTATTGCCGATTGGCCTCGAGCAGGGCGTCGAGGAGCGGTGCCGCGACGTGGCCTTCGCGTACCAGCGGGTTCGCCATCAGCGCCTCGAGGGCCACGGCGCGGTCGCCCTCGACGGCGGCGCGCACGGTGAGGCGTTCGTAAGCTTTGGCTTGCTCGACGAGGCCGAGCATCTCCGGCGCCAGCGGCGCGACGGGTAGCGGGTGCGCGCCTTGGCTGTCGATCCGGCAAGCGACCTCGACGACGGCGTCGGCGGCCACGTTGGGGATGGCGCCGTCGTTACGTACATTCACGACCTGCACGTCCCCGCGGTCCGTGTACAGCGACTCGATGAGCATAGCCGACGCCTCCGAGTAGAAGGCGCCACCGCGCTCCTCGAGCAGCTTGGGCTTCACGTCCAGCGCCGGGTCGCGGTACATCTCGAGCAGATCCCGCTCGATCTCCATCACCGCTTGTGCGCGCGGCTTTTCGTGCTGCAGCTCCTCGAGCACCTCGGCGGTGAGGTAGTAGTAGCGCAGGTAGTAGGAAGGGATGGTCCCCGAGCGTTGGATGAGCTCGACCGGCAGCTCCACGTCGGCGGCGATTTCGTCGGCCTGGGCGGCGATCATCTGCGGCAGTCGGTCGACGCCGTCGACCAGCACCTTGCGCTCCCACGAGAGGTGGTTGAGGCCCACATGCTCGAGCTGCACGCGCCCGGGATCGACGCCGACGCGTTTGGCCAAGTCACGCTGGAAGCCGATCGGCACGTTGCAGAGACCGATGGCGCGGTGGCCGTGGTCGAGCAGGGCTTGCGTGATGAGACCAGAGGGGTTGGTGAAGTCGAGCAGCCAGGCGCCAGGGGCGCCGACGGCGGCCATGTCCTGGGCGATGTCGAGCACCACGGGGACCGTACGCAGCGCCTTGGCGAAGCCGCCAGGCCCCGTCGTCTCCTGACCGATGCAGCCGAAGCGCAGCGGGATGGTCTCGTCGTTGAGCCTGGCGGCCATGCCGCCGACGCGCAGCTGAACGAGCACGAAGGAGGCGCCGTCGAGCGCCTGCCGACGGTCGGTCGTGCGCACTAGGGCGCCCGGGAAGGCGAGCTTCTTGAGGATCCGCTCGGCGAGACCGCCGACGACTGCCAGCCGCTCGCCGTCTATGTCGTGCAGGACGAGCTCGTCCACGGGCAGCACGTCGTGACGCTTGCCGATGCCCTCGACGAGTTCCGGGGTGTAGGTGCTGCCGCCGCCGATGACCGCTATCTTGATTCCCATGGCTAGCGATTCTACGGTATCCTATGCGGGTGATGAAATCGTTAGGAAGGTTTCCTGATAGATTCTTGGCCGAGATCGCCGGCCAGCCGGAAGCGATGCGGCGAGCGGCAGCCGGTCTTCAGGAGCAGGGCGCGGAGCTCGCCAGGCTTCGCGAGGCGGCCGGCCGGTCGGCGGCCATCGTCTTCACCGGCATGGGCGCCTCCTACGATGCCTGCCACGTTCCTGTGACCCTGCTCGCTGGACGCGGCCTGCAGGCCGCGATCGTCAATGCCGCCGACCTGCTGCATTTCCGCCTCGCGTCAATCACTGCCCACACGCTCCTGGTCTGCGTGAGCCAGTCTGGCGAGAGCCCTGAGCCGGTGCGGGTCGCCGAGACGGTCGCCGCCAGGGTGTCGCCGCCGATCGTGGCCAGCGTCACCAACGGGCTCGGGAACACGCTGGCTCGCAGTGCCGCTATCCGTCTCGATATCCGCGCCGGCGAGGAGCTGGGTCCGTCGACGATGACCTTCGCCGCCACCGGTGAAGTCATCCATTATCTCGGCGCCAAGCCTGTATTCGTCGACATCGATCCCGTGACAATGAACCTCGATGCCAGCCGGAGTGGTGTACACATATTGTAGAGACATATCGTTCCTTTCGTTTTGATATGACCATTATATCTGGCGACAAATTAATGTAAACCCCCTGAAGAAATTTTTTTCAAAAAAATTATGGCTTTTTGTCAAACCGAAAAAAATTAATGTCAACCAAAAAATTTTATCGCCTGAGGGTTGACATTAATTCCTGCTAGCTGGTAGGGTGCCCGATATTTTTTTCAAAAAAATTTCTCCAGGGGGTTTACATTAATTCGACCCTTGATAT
>Ga0209777_10003841_pt1 | contig 18206 bp, 16 predicted proteins | sample FrelakmetHBP12HB_FD_187147 | JGI IMG/M metagenome (GOLD analysis project Ga0209777, IMG submission 187147) | Freshwater lake sediment microbial communities from the University of Notre Dame, USA, for methane emissions studies -HBP12 HB (SPAdes)... | ecosystem: Environmental > Aquatic >...
GATTGTCCGATATGTCAATGGAATCCACTCCAATGCCATATCGGACAATCACCTTGCATCGGGGAAGATTCTCAAGGACCCTTCGCGTCATGAGGGAGTACTGATTGAGGATTCCATCCGCCTCCAGGCACGTACGGATAAGGTCCTCCTCGGTCTTCGCCTGGACGAAGGTGAGCTCCGCCCCAATCCGGGCGAACTCTTCCTTCTCCTCTTCGATGGAGCCATGATCACAATCGCTGATGACCACCTTCCAGGACATACCTCCCCCTCCCTGCTGCCTTAAATTCCAAATCCTAAATTCCAATCACCGTATAAAGCCAAAAGAAACAACCCGACGTTTCGAATTTCGAGTATAACCCCACCTAACCTCCCCTTACCTCAAGGGGAGAAAATTACCCCCTCTTGGGTTAAGAGGGGGCAGGAGGAGTTACCCCTATTGGTGCTTCTCGAGAACCTACCTAAACCTATCCCATGCATGCTTATCCTGGCTCATTTCATATTTCGATCCCCAGCATCCTGGCCGGATTGGTCGAGACCATCAGCCGGACATCATCTTCCGAGATTCCAAGATCAAGCATATCCTTGATATAGATCCCCATCTGCTGGGCCGGAATCGGATTGAGCCACTGCCCCGCATCCGTCGACATGACAATATATTTCGCCCCAATTGCACGGATGGCATCAGCAATCGTCTTTTGAGTGATCGGGTAGGCCACCTGCCGGGTGACGTCATTGAAGACATGCTCAAGAAACATGGCGCCGCTGTCGAGGACTTCTTTCATATCCTCGTTCGTATAATTGACAAACGTCGCCAGCGGGTGGGTCACAATGATCTTCTTCACCCCCGCCTTCACGGCTTCTCTGACCACGACCTTTGCCTCCTGAATCGTGATGTGTCCTGTTCCCAGTGCGACATCATACTCTGCAATCTTCTTAAAAATCGGAGAGAGCTCTTCCTTCAGGGTCCCGTCTTCTTTCAGCAGATAGATCCCCTTCATGTCCGCTTTGACCGCCTTGGCCAGGGTTGGAACATGGTCCTTCTGGGCCACGTAGTGGCTGGCATGGATGGTGGGGAGCCAGACCTCCTTTGCTCCCATCTTAAGGGCTACCTCGACTGCTTCAAGATTGATCCCTCCCACCGGAAGGTTCAGCGCAATTGCGCCGTAGACCGGGAAATCCGCCTGCTCACTGGCAACCTCTGCCCGATCGGCTGTGATCACGACATGGCTCTTGATTAAGATGGCACGCATCCTCTCCTCTTTCGCGCTGAGAGCCAGGTCGATGTCATTCATGATCCGGGGAAAGATATCCGGAGCAGAATGAATGTGGACATCAATAGAGCCTTCAAGTAGTTTCTGAACACGCTTCTCGAATCGCAGCATCATCGCCTCCCTTACGTCAAAAATGGGGATATGGGGTGATGGGAAAATGGGGAGAAAGGAAATATTTCCCTCTATCAGCCTTACATCTGAATTCCAGCCCTTAAAAATAGATCTCGGTCTGGTTGATCGCCGGGTCCACGGCTGCCTTTATCCTGCCATCGTCAATCACTCCGATCACGATCACCATCTTGATTGAGGCGATGGTTCCTTTCGTAAGATGCCCCCCCAGTGTCACGATCTTATCATCGATAACGAGAGAGGCCATAAAATGGGCATGGACTTCGATCTCGCCATTTTCCTTCGTAGCGATCCATCCGGGAAGAGAGACAAGTTCCATCGCTTGCTCTAATTCGAGGTAGACGCGGTACTTGTCTTCCATCTTGTAATCCGGAGGCATCATCTTGGCGTTTCGAAAGACAGCCTTTCCGAGGGCTCCAATACCGGAGAGAATCACACCGCTCCGAATGTTCTCCTGCCGGGCAATCTCCTTGATTCCATCCAATAGATCGGTCCCGATCTTCAACTTTCCCATCACAATCCGGCTGAATTGATAACTTCCCGTCCGCTCCAGTAACTTCGAATCAGATCCCATGGCATAATCTCCTTATGTTTACTTTTTGGGGGCCTCTTTGGCGAGTTCCGCATCGACCTTCGCGATCTTCGCCGATTCGACATCCAGGTACTTCGCCAACTCATCTCCATTCAGGAAATAGACCTCATCGCCCGGTTCCTCGATCATGTCGATGAATTTCTTATCTTCAGCGACCTTCCTCGTCACCTCTCTGAGCTTATCCACAATCGGTTTCGGGGTCTTCAGGGGAGCCAGAATACCCACCCATCCGTAGTATTCAGCATCGATGCCAAGTTCCTTAACCGTGGGGATATTGGGAATGGACTTAAGTCTTTTCCCGCCGATCACAGCGAGAACCTTTAACTTGTTTCCCCGCACAAGGGGAAGCGTTGTGGGAGGATACTGGGCACCGAAATCCACATGTTTGCCCACGACGGCAGCGAGGCAGGGACCTCCTCCGGAGTACGGGACATGGCGAAACTTCACTCCTGCGCCATGCCCTAAGATCTCAACGGGCAGGTGGCTCATTCCGTAGAGGCCTCCGGAGCAGAAGGCCAGCTGGCCCGGTTTCGCCTTGGCGTCACTGATGAAATCAGCCAGACTCTTGTAAGGGGCATCGGGATGGACGATGAGCAGCGTCGGGCTCATCGTGAACGAACCGATGCCGATGAAATCGTGCCGTGTAAAAGGAGGCTTCCGACCATTTGCAATCTCCCATTCCACCGCATTCGTCAGATTGACGGAACCGACGGTCAGTGTATATCCGTCAGGAGTGGCCTGAGCACCTGCCAATCCTCCCACCATCCCTGTCGCTCCCACCTTATTGACTACGACAATGGGTTGTCCCAGCATTTTCTCCGCAATCGTCGCGAAGGCCCTTGCCTGAAGATCAAGAGTCCCGCCGGGCGGCATGGGATTGATCAGCGTGATGGGCTTAGTAGGGTAATCAGCGGCAAGAGAAGCGCCGACCATGAGCAAAGATAAAACCCCAACGAGTGCTACCAGCTTGATCCCCGTTTTCATGTCTGTTTCCTCCTTATTATTCTCCTTCTTCCAGGGCCTTCTCCCAGGTTGCCTTAGGTCTCACTGCCCTGTAGATATTCCAGAGCAACAAGACCCCGGACAGCCCGATCAGGGTAAGGGTAATCGGGCTCTCCCAGAAAATGGCGAAAGACCCTGCGCTTCGCATAAGCGACTGCCGAAAGGCCATCTCGATGGTAGGCCCTATAATTATCGCAAGGATGAAGGGAGCAATGTCATACTCCAGTTTTCGAAAAACATAACCAAAAACCCCAAAACTCAAGAGAATCAACAGCTCGGACGTGCTTGCGTTGACCGAGTAGGTCCCGACAAGACAGATCAATAATATGATTGGAAATAGAATCCGAAAAGGTACCCTGAGCAGGTTGACGAAGATGCCAACGAGAGGAAGGTTCAGAATGACCAGGATGACGTTTCCGATGTACATGCTTGCGATCAGGCCCCAGAAGATCTGTGGCTGTTCTGTGATGAAAAGAGGGCCGGGACGAACACCGTGAATCAAAAGAGCGATCATCATGACTGCAGGAGCCGGTCCCGTAGGAATACCCAGGCCCAGAAACGGGATCATCGCACTTTCTGATGCAGCATTATTTGCCGTTTCAGGCCCTGCCACACCCTCAATGCGGCCCGTGCCGAATTCTTCAGGGTTCTTCGCCACGCGCTTCTCGACGGTATAACTCACAAAGCTCGCAAGGACATGGGCAGAACCCGGTAAAAGGCCGATCACAAACCCAAGGCCTGTTCCCCGAAAGATGGGACCCCAGGAAGCGCGAAACTCTTTCCGGGTTGGCAGAAGTTCCCGGAGTCTCACTTTAAAGATCTCCCGAATCAGGCTTTCCTCCGTAGAGACGAGAATCTCTCCGATTCCAAAGGCTCCCATGGCGACAGGAATGAATCCAATGCCGTCATAGAGCTCTTTAATACCGTGGGTAAAGCGCATCGTCCCGGTGAGGGGGTCCATCCCGATTGTGCCGACCAGGAGCCCCATAAGAATCATGGGCACGGTCTTGAAAAAAGAGCCTTTCCCCAGAGACCCTAACAGAATAAAGGCGACCAGAAGCACAGCGAACATCTCCGGAGGACCAAATTTCATTGCAAAGTTGGCCAGGAACGGGGCCAAGAGCATAAGACCGGCAACACCCAGGGTGCCCCCAACCCACGAGCCCCATGCCGCAATGAAAAGGGCAGCTCCTCCCCTTCCCTTGCGCGTCATCTGGTACCCGTCGATACAAGTGACGACAGAGGCGGACTCTCCCGGGATGTTCATCAGGATCGATGTGGTCGACCCCCCGTACATGGCCCCGTAGTAAATGCCGGCCAGCATGATGATCGCACCCGTGGCATCCATCCCAAAGGTCGCAGGAATGAGGAGTGCAATTCCTGCGAGAGGCCCTATACCTGGCAGAACTCCTACGACCGTTCCCCATAGACATCCAATAAAACAGAGGTAGACATTTTTAAAGGTCAGGGCAACTTGAAACCCATTGTACAGATTATTCAGAACATCCATGGAAAGTCCCCTCCTTTAAACGAATGTCCCATGCCCGGTGGGCGCCCACGAACGATGGAAATTAACTGTATCTCCCCTCTCCCTTGACGGGAGAGGGCGAGGGAGAGGGTGAGTCAAAGCCCCTGCCCCCTCACCTCAATCCTCTCCCACGGCGGGGAGAGGATGTACTTGAGGTTATTTTCTAACATAGAAATGCCTTCATAGAGGCAAGAACCCCTGGGGCAACTGGACAGAAAGAAGTCTTTCGAAAAAGAGCCAGCTTCCTGCTCCAATGAGAATGGCAAGGCCTGCTGCAATCCACACTTTATAGCGACTGACCCACCAAAAAAGGACGAAGATATAAATCAGGGATGAGAGGAGGTATCCGACCCGGTCAAAGGCCACGATGTAGGCTAACGTCACTCCAACAATTTTGATCGGAGTTCCCAGCTTCCCGACGAACTCACCCCAATCGAACCTTCCCTTTCTCTCTCCTTTTACTTTCACCTTTCCGTGGATGAACCACGCGATCCCCGAGACGCAAAGTAAGATGGAGAGAGCGAGAGGAAAGACACCCGGACCGGGCTCGTTCCATCTCCCCAAAGGAAGCTGAATGGAAAAGATCAATCCATAGATTCCCGCCGCAAGAAAGATGAGACTTCCTCCACGTTCTTTCGTCATAAACGCTCCTTTTGCAAGAGAAGGATTACACCGATTCTAAATCCTTCCGCGCGTCTCCGTTTCTCTGTTTCATCTTTTCTGTACTTTCTGACATCTGACTTCTGTCTTCTTTCCTTCTGACTGCCGCCCTCTGCCCTCTGATTTCTGACTCACTCCGAACTTATCTCTTCTTTCGTTCCTCGGGTGGAGATTTGATGACCAAGGCCTTCAATGGTTTATCTTTCAGAACGTTAAACGTGGCATGGTCCGCACCCGCCGGGACGAAGATACAGGAACCGGGCCGCACTGTTACATCCCCCTTGTCTGTTTTGGTGATCCCCTCTCCATCGAGAATGAAAATCACTTCTTCCTGACCAGGATGGGCGTGAAGCTTATGTCCGCTCCCAATTGCATACTCCGTAATGTTGATCTTCAAATACTCGGTCCCGCCGGTTTGGGGGCCAAAAAGACTCTTTGTTCGTCCCCATTCCACCGTTTCAAATGCCCTCTCATTCTCTTTAACGACGATGCCACCCATAAGGGCCTCCCTTCATACCGCAAAGTAACTCGTCATTAGTCACTGGCTTATCCGCCGGAGCGCCGCTGAAGCAGGATGCAGGCGGGTCCATAGGCATCGATTTTTGACCATTGCAAGGTCTTCGTCACCTTGGATACAACGCCCATTCCCATCTCCTCTTAGAATCGATTGGCTAACCTCTTATCGTATAAATTCTATACTGTTTCAAGGCCCTTCGGCAATTCCGGAATAATGGAATATTGGAATAATGGAACGATGGGTACAAGTAAAACCCGAAGCCCTTTATCTCTGTTTTTCCCAATATTCCAGCCTTCCAACCTTCCATTATTCCGCTATTCAACTAAGGGACCAGGACAGCCTTGATGGTCTTCCAGTCTCGAACTGCCTCAACAGCCTCGGTCGTTTGCTCCAGGGTGAAGCGGTTCGTAACGATATCTTTCAGAGAATATTTGTCTTTGATCCGGTCGATCAGGGCTACAGCTCTTCCTGTATGCTTGGGCTCCCAGGAATAAGAACCCTTCACCGTCAGCTCCTTAAAGGTGATCCAGAACGGATGAAATGTCTCCGAAGGGCCGGCATCCATGAATTGGCCGACAACAACATACCTTCCTCCGTCACGTGCATACTGGGCCCCTTCGGCAAAAGCCGCCGGAACACCGCTGCATTCGATGACCACATCCGCGCCGTATTTCGAAAGACTCTTCTCCTTCACCAGTTGCACCCGGTCCCTCGGATCTCTTACCTCTGAGATGTCAATGGTGGCATCGGCCCCCCATTTCCTTGCGAGCTCGAGGCGCTCCTTCGGGCCGCCCACAACAATGACGCTGCCCGCGCCGTTTTCTCGCGCCATGATCAGACCGAATAGACCCACAGCGCCGCTGCCCTGAATCACCACCGTATCTCCCACATGAATATCTGCCTTCTCGGAAGCGTGCACCATGGTGGGCGCAGCACATCCTGAAGCAACCAGCGCTTCAGGAGGGAGACCATCAGGGAGCTTGAAGAGGGAGGTCCGGGGATAGAGATAACAGTACTCAGCCCATCCCCCGAGAAAGTGTGGCGATTGCTCCGATGTGATACCCGCACCGTAGGTTTTCCTCTGCAAACACTTGTTGGGAATCCCGGCGACCGTGCAATTGAAACATTGGTAGCAATAAGTGCCGATTGTCGTGGGCCACGTAATTCGATCCCCCTTCTTCAAGGGAATTCCGTTCCAGTCGTTCACCTCTCCGCCAAGTTCCACGATCTCTCCCACGTTCTCATGGCCGAGAATGACGGGAAAGTTGAGGATCTTTCCGCCGGTATGGCCTAACCAGGTGTGAACGTCGGTCCCGCAGATTCCGGCCATGACCATCTTCACGAGAACCGCTCCCTGTTCCAATTTATCCGGCAATGGGTAAGTGCGGACTTCAAAGGGTTTATTGAAATCAACCATCACTGCTGCTTTTCCCGTCTTCATATTCATCTCCCCCTTTGTAGATTGCAGAGTCGTGCGGTCGGGTAGTCGCGTCGTCACGTAGTCGCGTAGTCGGCAAAAAAACACTTAGAACTTATCCGTAAATAATCCCGTTCGATCAAGTCCCCCTTTGAAAAAGGGGGACTTAGGGGGATTTTCCCGAGATAGGCACATCAAATCCCCCCACACCCCCCTTTGCTAAAGGGGGGAAGCCATTTAAGGATAAGCTCTTAGAAACCGGGCGACTGAAATTGTACAGTCAGGCAGTTTCACCGACAACACGACCAAGAGACGACGCGACTAAGCGACGTTTATTTTGCCATGTGCCTGAACGTGCAGATATCTGCAAGCTCTTTGATGTCCGGCTCGTTTTCGAGGTTCAAGATGATGTCTTTGCTCCGCTCGATCTGGGAATCCGATAGAATCCCTTTGCAGTATTTGCGATAGATCTGAACCACCTGATCCATGGTGAGCGGGTATTTCGGGCCGCCGTAAGGCTGATCCTGGCCGCCGGTAAAGACCTTTCCACCCCTCACCTTGAGATCGATCTTGCCTTCCCCGGTCATGTACCTCCTGCCATATTCCGGATGATAGACCACCTTCACCTTTTTCCTCGCCTCGGCCAGCTTGGGGTCCTTCACGGATTCTTCCGTGCAGGTGTTGAGATTGCATTCTCCATGGATCATCTGATAGGCTAAAATATGCTGCGTGCTGAAACGGCTATCCTCTGCGCTCTTCGGCTCCGGACGGTCCACCACGGTCCTCAACTCATCGAAATGGAGCACCACCTCCTCGATGTCCTCATACTTGATCTTGTTGTTCTTCATGAGGTCGGCGAGGACATCGACGAAGTTATGGGTGAAGAAGCAGAAACCCCATTTCTTGATCCAGGTATTATTGGTGTAAAAGGGCGGCTTCCCCAGTCCCTCGATCATCTTGTCGAACTCCAGGTTCTTCTTGCCTCCCGTCAGCATATCCAGACATTTCTCAATCACCGGGTTACTGGTCGCACCGCTCTTGGCCAGATAAACATTGATCACCGCGTTGCGGCACACCGTGGCCGATTCCCAGAAATGGGCATCCGTGCCCCAGGTATGGATGTATCCCAACCCCTGAACCATGGCCAGACCGAAAGCCATCTTGGTCTGTTCTTCGGTCAACTCATAGGCCTTCGCGCAGCTTGCAGTGGCCCCATAGATTCCAATAAAAGGCAGGTTGCAGATCCCGATTTCGTCCGTTCCCACTGCGGCATACATGGCGATGCGGTTCTGCATCTCCTGTCCCACATAGAGGGCCACGATTGTTTCTTTACCGGAAAGCTTGCACTTCTCAGCAAAGGTCAACAGGGCCGGCCAGGTAGTGACATCGCTGATACCTCCCCCGGGAAACTGATCGTCTTCCATCTCCGAGGCATGCCCGAAAAAGCCGTTGGCGAGGGCCGCCTGCCCGGCATCCGCTTTGAATCCACAACCGTAGACGCCACATTCCGGTCTCCCGGGGTTCTCCATGACGTAACGGATGACCTTCTTGGCTGTGGGCGCCGCAGAACCGACAACCATGCCCATCACCTGCTTGAGTGTCAGCATCTTGACGTACGAAATGACGCTCGGGTCGACATCATGAAACTCCGTGTGCGCAACAAATTTGGCAAATGTCTCAGCTACTTTCATCGTTTCTTCTTCCTCCTTTGATCTTTCAGATGTTTTTAACCAGTTCCCTTTTCAAGTCTTCTGACGCTTTTTTGAAATGGTTGGCGAGGGCTTTCTCCACGGCCTTCGCATTGCCCATTTTAAACGCCTCAACGATCTTCCAATGTTCTCTCACAGACCTTCCCATCCGGTTCGGGACATGAAGTGCGGTCACAATGTACCGGTTCAGCTGGGAGCTGAGATTGTCGAGAATTCGGATGAGCCATGGATTTCCACACCAATGCCAGACCGCGAGATGGAATTCGAAGTTCTTCCTGCTATAGCCCTCCACGTCCATTCTCCTGGAAGAACGCTCCATCTCCCGGTACAACATCTCGATCCTTTTCATCTTAACTGGATCTTTCGAGACGATCGGACTCGCCAATCTCCCTGCAAGTCCCTCAAGAGACATCTTGATCGTGTAGATCTGATCGATATCCTCGATGGAAATGGAATTGACCACAAACCCTTTGTAACGGGAAGAGGTCACAAGCCCTTCAGCCTCCAGCCGCCTCAGGACTTCCCTGATCGGGGTACGGCTCACCCGCCATCGTTTTGACAACAGGTTTTCAGAAAGCTTTTCCCCGGGGGGGATCAAGCGGTTTACAATTTCCTGCCGGAGCTCCGAATAGATGTGATCAAGGGTTGGGTGAGGCCGCATGATGGTCTGAAATCGTTTTTTCTCTCAAATTGTATACAAAATTTGCTTTTTGTCAAGAGGGTTTTGCAAAATGGGCTCAAAGCACTGAATGGCTCTTTGAGACGCTCCGTGCTCTCGAAAGAGATCGGATAATTGGATGAATCTTGCTTGCGGCTTTCTCGTAGGCTGTGCCGTATGGAAGAGTCAATCAGCCGTTAAAAGCTCATTCTGTATAAGGGATGCCTTTTGAATGAGTTAGGGTGTTACGTTGAACGGTCCGGTGGCGGTTTCCTTCGTAGTCGAAAAATAGGGGGGACAGGGAAAACGGTTTTCTCTTGACAAAGACAAGATCCCATCATAAAAATATTTTGATTTTTGGCGTGAAATCGTATACAAATTAGAGAGAAAAGACCAATGGAACGCAAAGGATGTTCATGCCCCTCTTGATTGAAGTCGATCTCAGCCCTGCATTCCAATCGGCCTGTTCCCTCTCTCATTTCTCTGTGGAGTTGGTTGAAGAGGAGATCACGGTCAAGGGACTTCTCCGTTGTCTTTCCGGTAAATGGGGGGAGAAGATGAAATCCCTCCTCTTTGAAAAAGACGAGGATGCCGTCCTGTCGGGACTGATGGTGATGGTGAACGATCAGACGTTCACGGGAACTGCCCTGAACCAGCAGAGCGTACCCCTTCGTGACAGGGACAAAGTCAGTCTGTTATATTTTGTGTCTGGAGGATGAGGTGGCTAAACAGAGAATCGGTTACTTTGAAAATCGGCGCGATCCGGAGAATATCTGCAGTCGTTGTCGCACATGCGAACTGATCTGTGCCTTTCATCATCACCAGGTTGGCAACCCCAGGCGAGGAAGGATTAAAGTCATCCCCCTGGGGAAAGGGGAAGATATTCCGGTGACGTGCTTGAATTGCGAAGATGCGCCCTGCATGAACATCTGCCCCACGGGAGCGCTCCATCGACCCGACACAGATGGAATGGTGAAGGTAAAGCGAGACATCTGCATCGGGTGCGCCATGTGCGTCAATGTGTGCCCTGTGGGGGCGGTCACCCTTGACCCGATGGAAGGGGTTGCCTCGAAATGTGATCTCTGCGAAGGAGATCCTCAGTGCGTCGCCTATTGCCCCGCGAAAGTCCTTAAGCTCACCGATGCTGGTCAACTGGCCCGACACCGCATGAAAGGGTTTGCAAAATTTCTGCAAGTTGCGGGAGAAGAGGGCTAAAAAGACCATTGCAAAATGTAAAATGCAAAGTGCAAAATGGGAACACCCCTCATTGAGCGATATGGATAAGAGGATCATCGATGATCCCGTGAAGAAATACGAATTGTCATTGCGAGCGAAGCGAAGCAATCTCACCCTACCGGACCTATTCGATTTTACGAGATTGCTTCGTCGCTCTGCTCCTCGCAATGACAGGGCGAGAGAGACTTTTTACGTATTCATCATCACTGCAAATTGAAAAATGCAAATTGTAAATTGCAAATCCATACCACACATCATTCTGCAATTTGCACCGAGGGGTTGATATGAGTGTTTTTGCTGGAGGATATGCCGGTCAGATTCTTTACGTGAACCTGTCCGATGGTTCGCTCTCGAAGAAGCCTCTGGAGCGGGAATTCGCTCTGAAATACATCGGAGGGAGAGGATTTAGCTCCAGGATTTTATGGGATGAGCTCAATCGGGAGGTCGATCCCTTCTCCCCGGATAACATCGTCATCCTTGCAGCCGGGCCTCTGAATGGGACACCCGCACCCTCTGCCAGTCGTCTCATCGTGGCGGCAAAATCCCCCATGACAGGCGCCATTGGCGATGCCAGTTCCGGAGGCTACTTCGCTCCGGAGCTGAAGTATGCAGGGTTTGACGCCATCGTCTTTAAGGGAAGATCGCCCGAGCCCGTCTACCTCTGGGTCGAAGATGGAAGGGCAGAGCTTCGGCCTGCGAAACGTCTTTGGGGCCGGAAGATCCATGAGACGAGTGAGCTCTTGAAGGAGGAGATTGGAGACGAGGACATCCACATTTGCGCCGTCGGCCCTGGCGGAGAGAATCTCGTCCGCTATGCCTGCGTTGTGACGGATGAAGAGGGTGTGAACGGCAGATGCGGTATTGGTGCGGTAATGGGTTCCAAGAATCTTAAGGCGGTTGCCGTTCGCGGTTCCCGGGACGTGCGAATTGCCGATCCGAAACGCTTCAAAGAAGCGATGGATGCTTACCGCGAGACCCTTTCCGGCGAGGTCTGGACGGATGTTTTGCGGAAACTGGGAACACCCAATCTCGTCGAACACCGTCAGAAGCTCGGCATCTGGGGAGCAAAGAATTTTCAACGAGCAACCATCGACGGATGGGAGAATATCAGCGGGGAGACCTTTCGGGAGAAATTTTTGCTCAAAGTCATGGGTTGTATGGGCTGCATGGTCCGGTGCCGGAGATATTCAGTGATCAAGGAAGGCCCCCTGGCCCCCACGTACACGAAAGGCCCAGAATACGACACGATTAATTCCCTCGGAGCAAAGCCCTATATTACCGATCCGGCAGTCATCCTTCGAGCTCATCACCTCTGTGACGAATACGGGATCGATGAGCAGACCGCCGGCTCCTCCATTGCCATGGCCATGGAGCTCTACGAGCGGGGAATCCTCAAAAAGGATCAGGTCGATGGAGTGGAGCTCGTTTTCGGAAACGGAGAGGCCCTTCTTCATTTCATCGAAAAGATCCCTTACAGGAAGGGATTTGGAGATCTTCTGGCCGAAGGGACAAAGATCATGGGCGAGCGCCTGAAGGCCGGTTATTATGCAATCCATGTTAAGGGCCTGGAGGTGGATGCGAGCGACCCCCGGAGCCTGCCGACCCGGGCACTCACTTACGCGGTAGCCACTCGGGGCTCATGCCATCTTCGTGGCTTCCCTTATATCGATGAGTTTATCAAGCCGGACGAGGCGGTGGAGTTCTTCGGAACCCCCGCTGTGAGCGATCTCAAAGCTCTCGAGGGCAAAGGAAAGATGGTCGCCTGGAGTGAAAACTGGATCACGGTGGCCAACCTGATGGGGCTTTGCCTGTTCGCCTGGTACCGGTCCCGAAGTTTCCCCATGCTGATCAAGCGGGGTCTCGATATTGCCAATGATATTTACGTAGCGGCAACGGGCCTTCCGATGACGGGCCAGGGTCTCTTTGAATGCGGAGAACGTGTCTACAATGTGGAAAAGCTCTTCAATTTGCGCGAAGGGTTCGGCAGAGAATCCGATTACCCACCGGAGCGCTTTTTCCAGGAGGAAATGCCGGATGGTCCGGGAAAGGGATCTCGACTGAACCATGCGGATTACGACCTTCTCCTTGATGAGTATTACGAAGCTCGTGGTTGGGACAAGAAAACGGGTGAGCCAACCCCGGAGAAACTCCGTGCGCTGGACCTTCCGTAAGCAGAAAGCAGTAGGCAGAAAGCAGTAGGCAGTAGGCAGTAGGCAGACAGTGGTAAGCAGTAAGGGGAAAGGAAGAAGTGGGGTGGACAACTCGCCGCGCTTTCGCGCTTGGCGCAGCGGGAGCGAAGCGTGTCCACCTTTACAGATATACAACAAGGCAGAAAGCAGTAGGCAGGGACGACCCTTAAAACAGTCATTGCGAGGAGCGAAGCGACGCGGCAATCTCACCAGGATGCTTCATCCTATTGCAATAACCCTCTTTGATATCATTTTTTGGTGCGTCCACGGTAGGGAGCTTTTTTATGAATCGCAAGATTTTTTACCGGCCCGAGCGTTGTATGTTGTGTCATTCCTGCGTTCTGGCCTGTCAGCTCCATTCCCTCGGGGTTTCGGATGTGAGAAAGATCCCCCGTGGACAGAAACCGATCCAGAGAATCTCGGTGGATATCAGCCACGGGACCCCCTGGGCCTGGAAGTGCCAGCACTGCGTCTCTGCCCCTTGTGTGGAGGCCTGTGTCACCGGTAGTCTGATGCAGCGCGAAGGTCAGACAGGCGTGGTTCATCGTCTGGAGACCTGCGTGGGATGCGGATCATGCCTTCTCGTCTGTCCTTTCAGCGCTCTGACATATGATGATAAAGGCGAAAAGATGACGAAGTGTAATCTCTGCTCAGAGGATGAAGTTCCTGCATGCGTCAGGGCATGTCAGAGCAAGGCCCTGGTCTGTAAGAAGCCGGACGTTTTCGCAACGGAGAGGAAGAAGAACTTCGCTAAGGAACTGAGGAGTCTCCATGAGGCAACCTGAGATGAGGGAGGAGAGTTCTACTGCCTGCGGATATGGGCTCCTTGGGTTATGCTGCTCCGACTGCCTCCTCGGCCCGTGTCGCCTGACCCCTTTCGACGAAGACCCGGTGAAAGGCCTTTGCGGAGATGATCGAGATCGGATGGTGGCCCGAAATCTTCTTCGCTTAGCCATCCGTGAGGCATCCCAGGGCATTCATCATTTAAAAGAAACGGTTCTCAAGGTGAGTCCCCAGAACCCGGCCTCAGCCGTTATTGAAGAAACAAAGGGCCTCCTCTCCTTATTTCCTCAAAGCGCGGGGACCTCTATCTCTTCGCTCTATCCTGAAAAGGTCTTCCCATCACTTCGGGGGATCTTTGGCGGAAGCGGGTTTCCTCCGGATTCCCTGATCAATCTTCTGCTCGATTCGGTCGACCTTGGGGAAAGGGAATCTTCAAAAGTTGAAGAGATTCTGACCCAGTCCCTGAGGATCTCCCTGGCAGTGCTTGCCAGCGACGAGCTTCGAATGAATATGACAGGGACAGGCGATGGAGGAGGACCGAACACGAAGGACGCGGAGATTTCGGAAGCTCTCGAATCCCTTCCTTCAGCACCCTGCCCTGTCATTATCCATCTATCAGGTGACGATCTTCCTTCCACTTCGTCCCTGAACCAGACAGCGGATGAACTCGGACAGAAGATTGATAGTACAGCAGCAATCATCTCCATTAAAGAAGCGCGTGCACTCCCGCTTGTAGGAAGAGGGATGTCCAGGAAATGGGCTCTCCCGACTACGGGTTCAAGAGCCCTGGTCTTGATCTCGTCAAGGCATGTGACATCAACCCTCGGAGCACTCGCCCTGGGCTATACAGTGGTATCCTTTCCACCCCTCCCGATTCACGGAAGTGTCCTGGTGGAGAAATTCTTCTGTGACGACTTCGAGCGACGGTTTGGCAACACCTATCTGCCTTCCTGGAAGGATGAGTTGATTTCCAAAATCGTACAATTATTGATGCAGGGGTGAGCACAGGTCATCATGAACTTCGTGATTGTTGGAAGTGGACCGGCGGGCATTTTTGCAGCAGAGGCAATCCGGAAACAGGACCAGGAAAGTCCTGTCACCATCGTTACAGCCGACTGGAACCCGGCTCAATCCCCGGTGATGCTGAGCTACTGGATGGCGGGCGATTCGTCCCGGGAGGTCCTCTTTTTTCGGGACTCTTCCTGGCCCCAAAAAATGGGGATCGATATCAGGTCCGGCTGCGTGGGAGCATCGCTCGAACCGGCATCGAGAAAACTGTTGGTTTCGGATGGTCAAGAGATCGATTACGACCGCATTTTGATAGCCACTGGAGCAGTACCTATCTCCCTCCCCATACCCGGCATCAAGTCAAGAGGTGTTGATTGCTTGCGGACGCTTCGTGATGCGGAGACGATCCTGGAAGAAAACGCCGGGGTAAAGGACGTGGTGATCATCGGAGGAGGGTTTATCGGTCTGAAATTGGCGTACCATCTGAAAGAGCGTGGTATGGGGGTGACCGTCCTCGAGAGAGAGCCCAAGCTTGCAGTCCGCATGTTTGATATGAAAGCCTCGAAGATGATCGAGAAGAAGTTGCAGCAACATGGGATTGGTGTTGAAACGGGTGTCGAGGTGGTCGAAGTCCTCGAAGAGAAAGGGCTGGCAACAGGTGCGGGGATGAAGGACGGTCGCACCTTTCCGTGCCAGCGAATCGTTCAGGCCGTGGGGGTAAGACCCAATGCCCGGTGGCTCACGGGCTCCGGGATCAACATCAAAGGGGGTGTCCTGGTCAATCAACAGATGGAAACGAATCTCCCCGGAGTCTATGCGGCAGGGGATGTGGCCATGACCGTCGACTCGATCACTTCCGAATGGGTCAACAATGCCACCTGGCCGTCGGCTACTCGCCAGGGAATCATCGCCGGTACGAATATGGCAGGAGGAAGTCTCGCCTACGTTCACAATTTCGCCATGAATGCCCTCAACCTCTTCGGCCTTCAGGTGATGGCTGCGGGCCATGCCTATTACGAGGAAAGCAACGGGGTTGATATTCTCTCCGAGGAGCGAGCAGGGGTCTATCGAAGACTTGTGATCAAAGAAGATCGCCTGATCGGATTCATCCTGATCGGAGATATTTCCGGAGCAGGTCATCTCCTGAGCAGGATGAAGCGAAGAGATGAGGTTGGCTCGGACCTTCGCGGTCTTCTGCTGTCTTCCGGCTCGTTTAAACGCCGGCTTCCTCCGAATCTCGGGTTCCGTCATGGAACTGTTTTCAAGAGGGCAAACTGAAGGTTGCGGCTCCATGGCCCCAATAGAATCGGGTATCCGCAGGTTCATCCTGCGAACAGAACAGGAACAAAACGAAATGTAAGGGCAGCCCTTGCGGCTGCCCGGAACGTAGGGGTAGCCCCCTGCGGCTGCCCGGAAGGAGTCCAATCATGAAATACCCTAACCTCTTTCAGCCCCTCCGCCTTGGAAACATCATGCTGAAAAACCGGCTCGCCATGGCCCAGATGACGATGAACTATGCCACAGAAGAGGGGTTTGCCACAGAGAGGGTGATCCAACATTACCTGGAACGGGCACGGGGCGGCGTGGGTACGATCTTCGTTGAAGGAACCTTTTTTACTCCCGAGGGCAGAGGTTACAGAAATCAGCTCGGCCTTTCTTCGGATGAACATGCCGAGAAGCTTCGAAGATTGACAGATACGGTCCACGGGCTCAAAAACGACGTGAAGATCTTCATTCAGATTCATCATGCGGGGGCAAGGGCCTCCTCCAAAGTGACAGGCCTTCAGCCCGTGGGTCCCAGTGCCCTTCCGCCTTATCCCGGAGCCGAGACACCGAAGGCCCTTACAAAGGACGAGATCAAGGGCCTCATCGAGGCCCATATCCAGGCTGCTGAAAGAGCTAAGAAGGCAGGGTTTGACGGTGTCGACATCCACTGCGCCCATGGCTACCTGGTTCCCGGATTCTTCTCTCCCCTCACCAACCTCCGCACCGACAAATATGGTGGGGACCTTTCAGGGCGCACCCGTTTTCTTCTGGAGATCGTGAAGGGCATCAAGGAACGTCTCGGAAGGGAATTCCCCTTGACGATCAAGGTGAGTGGAGACGAATATATCGAGGGCGGACTGGACATTAAGAAGATGACTGAGATCGCCCTGATTGCTCAGAATGAGGGTATTGACGCGATCACCGTCTCAGCCGGCACCGTGGGTGGGAAAAAGAAGGAAGATCTCAGCGAGCTTCACAAGGTCTTGCGGACAATGCCCATGATGACGGAGCCCGGATGCCTCGTTCCTCTCGCAGCCGAGATGAAGAAAGCGTTGAAGATTCCCGTGATCGCGGTCGGCCGGATCAACCAGGCTGCCCTGGCTGACGAGATTATCGCCCAGGGAAAGGCGGATATCACGGCCATGGGAAGGGCACTTCTCGCCGACCCCGAACTTCCGCAGAAGGCTCTGGAAGGAAGGGAAGAGGAGATACGCCCCTGCATTGGCTGTAACGAAGGCTGCTACAAGCGCATCTTTCTACAGGCAGACATTTACTGTTCGGTGAACCCGACCCTCGGCCGGGAGGGGGAAATCTCTTTCGAACGGACAACCGCGCCTAAAAAGGTCTTTGTCCTCGGCGGAGGGCCTGCGGGACTGGAGGCGGCAAACGCGGCCTTTGAGAGGGGTCATCAGGTAGTCCTCCTCGAGAAGGAGAGGATAATGGGAGGACAGCTCAATCTCGCATCGATCCCTCCGGGAAGAAAAGAGGTTGAACGGTTCAGGGAATTCCTCTTGAACCGGCTGAGGAGAAGCGGCCTGAGGGTGATCATCGGTAAAGCGGCTATGACGCCGGTTCTCAGAGGCGGTTCGCCCGACGTTCTGATCGTGGCGACAGGAGCCAGTCCCCAGGTCCTGGACATCCGGGGACTCGAAAAATCCGAAGCCGTTACCGCCTGGGACGTACTCTCCGAGGTGAAGACGGCCGAAGAGCCCTGCCTTGTTCTGGGAGCCGGCCTGGTGGGGTGCGAAACGGCCGACTTCCTCGGCGAACAGGGGAAGAAAGTGATTCTCGTGGAAGTCCTTCCTGAAATCGCCACTGGGGCGGATGGTGATACCAAGGCCTATTTCAGCCTCAAATTTCAGAAGAACGATATCAAGGTTTATACCTCCACCGAACTTCTCCGGGTGGAAGGAAGGAGCGCGGTTCTGAAGCGTGGAAATGAGGAGATGAAGATCGAGGTGGGAACCGTTGTTTTCGGTGTTGGAGCAGTTCCGGACGCGGGACCTGACAGTAAGCTTCTGGCCTCCATCCCGAAGGTAATCAAGGTGGGCGACTGTGTGAAGCCGCGAAGAATCCTGGACGCGATCCAGGAAGGCTTCGATGCTGGAAGAAACATTTAGAGCTTATCCGTGAATAATAATTACTTGTCGAAACGTGATCAACGCACATGCTAGCTCTAACAAGCCATCGTAACTGGCAACCGTCTTCTCAAACCGAACGAGTAATTTTCGAAATCGGTTC
>Ga0209777_10003842_pt1 | contig 18205 bp, 38 predicted proteins | sample FrelakmetHBP12HB_FD_187147 | JGI IMG/M metagenome (GOLD analysis project Ga0209777, IMG submission 187147) | Freshwater lake sediment microbial communities from the University of Notre Dame, USA, for methane emissions studies -HBP12 HB (SPAdes)... | ecosystem: Environmental > Aquatic >...
GAAAAAGCCATGAGCCTGACAGTCGCCATCTACGGCGTCGCAGCCGAACTGCCTAAAAACTGTGCGGCAATCGGGCTTGTTGAAGTGCCGCTTCCTGGAGACTTCGAACCTATCCCTGTTTTGGGATTCAACTCCGAGGAAGGCCGCGTTCTTGTCCGATGTATTGACGGTTCGGCAATCGAGGTCTTTGCCGCGACCGCCGCCTGCCGCTGGCGCGACATCCATGAGGCGCTTATCGACGGCGGTAGCAAGGATGGCATTATCGAGTCGTACCAGCAAGTCCTGAACTGGCAGAAGATTCGCCGGCTCGCGATCAAGGATCAGAACCATGCTTGAGTTCATCGACAGCGCGGGTGTTTGGGTGCTTCGTGCGCTCACGGTCGCAGCCATCCTGGCCTTGGCGTTTTGGATTCTCTACGTGCTTTTTGTGGTCACCCTCTTTGTTGCCGACCGGTTCAAGCACCGCCACATTACGCGGCCAGACCCTGGCGACCGACAGCGTGTCAAGACGCTGCTTTACCAGTACCTGGACGCGAGTCGCGAGGTGAGGGCCAAGGCCTTTTGTAACGCCGGAATCAGGTTCATCCCAGGCCCATTCCGAAACCAGTTCAACTTCACGCCAGAAGAACTACAGCTTCTCCCGACCAACGAAGAACTTTACGAGGCTGGACGCGCGGAAAGGGGCTCCGAGTGATCGACTTTGACGATGACCCTGAAACCATGCGATGGTCGATTGCCATCGAGCAGGATATCGTGCGGCGCAAGAACGACGAGCTGATGGCGCAGGCTCGCGAACTTAAAAGCCTTCAATACCGGCTATCTGACGCCAGATACTGGAGCTGGAAAAAGACGGCGCTGGACCTTCATAATATGCTGAAAACGCTGGCCAAACGAAACGACGCCACGGCTGAAGAGGCCAAGCGACTCCTCAATTCGTCGATGTACGGGGTAAACATTCTGGTCAGCGAGACGGAGGTCGATGTAGAACGACTGGCCGCGAAGAAAGGACAGGGCAATGACTGTTGACGAGATCATCCGGGACTGGCTCAGGAGCCACGGCTACGATGGCCTCTACCAGGACGATGGTGAATGCGCCTGCCTGTTCATCGACCTCAGATTTTGCGAGGACGGCGGCGGAACCTGCAAGGCCGGCGTGCTGGGCCGTTGCAACCCGGAAACCTGCGCGAATGGCGGCTGCCACACGTGGCACATTGTCGAGCGCGGCCACCCGGACCAGATGAGCGACGACGAGAACAAGGCGTTCTTTGCCGATCTCCTGAAAAAGGAAGGGATACACCCGTGAATTTCATTTTCGCTTTCGACGGTCCGGATGCCAGCGGCAAGACCCTGATTTCAGCGCTCGTTTCAGAGGAGCTGAAGCTTCTTTATAAGCCGCGCGGCTTTACGGTCATCTCCCACAAGATGCCGGGTGCCACAAGCGCCGGCATGGAGATCAGGAAGGTTCTGAAAAACCCCGAGATTGCCATTTCACCGCTGGCCGAGCGCTTTCTGTTCGCCGCCGATACGGCCGACTTCTTTCATTGCCTGAGCGTCGGCGAACGGCAGCCGTATAAGATCAACATCGTCGACCGGTGGAGCCCGGTTACGGATTACATGTACGGCCTGCCGCGAGGAGTTGATGAAAAGACCCTGGCCGACATCAGGGCGGTCTACATGGGCCAACTGGGCATCAAGCCCGACGTGCTCTTTCTCGTCGACGTCACCGTTGACGATATGCTCGCGCGCATGCACGCCGCCCGCCGCCCGGCCTGCCGCATTGAGCAGCTCGGCGACAATCACCACATCAAAATCTGGGGGCAGTACAAGGAAGCGGCGAATCTCGCTCGGTCCGCAGCCCACAAACACTGCGCCTCGCTGGCGCACCGAGTTCATCGGCTCGACAATACCGACCCGTCGAAGAGGAGTATACGCGAGGTCGCCGACGAGGCGCTCGCGGAGATCAAGAAGGTCATCGAGAACAGGATCGAGAACACGCGCGATGAGTAACCTCCGGCCGATCATGTGTGCGCTGTAGGCGCAAAAGGAAACCAGAATGAACGCACAACCTCTGTTCACAAAGGACCAAAAGCCCACGGGCGCGTGGTTCTGCGAGAAGTGCAAGCGCGTCTGGAGCAGCGAGCCCGACGCGAACCGATGCTGTGTTTGCTCGTACTGTGGCAAGGAGATCATACAAGAAAATGGTCGCGGATATTCAACATCGCACAGCGCGTGTTTTCACACTGAGATCAATAGGCGCTACGAGGAGCAGCTCGAAAAGGCCGTCGAGGTCGGACCGGACTACAAGGGCTTCGTCTACTGCGAGCATGGCGGCCCGCGCGATGGCTACGCTGAAGACATCGACTCGATGGCTGAATGGTGGGCCGACCAGATCGCCGAAGGTGAGCTTGAGAAAGAGCAGTACCCCCAATTTGTGCCGGCCTGCAAGCCCGAGCCCCCGGATCGAATCGACCTGTCCGATATACTGGATCGGATTTGTGAAGAAGGCTACGAGGATATGCGCGACGACATTGAGATTCCAGACGGGCTGGAGGCCAAGCTGGAAGAGTTCAACAAGCTGAATGCGCATCTCGTGAGCTGGATGATCGACCACACGCGCAAGGTCAAGATGCCGCCACTGGCAGCGCAGCAAAGCGGCAACTTAGAAGTCGAAATCGAGGCCGACCAATGCCCATAAAGTGCGTTACTCGCGCCGAGGACATGAGCCCGGACGGACGCCTGCGGATCTGGAAGCAGGAGGATGGCGACCTGATCGTCGAGGTTGTGCCAGAGTCGTCGAAGCAGGAACCGAGCGCCTCGGTCGAGTTCTGTACCGTAGGTTCTGGCGGTGGCCGTTCGCCGCACACGCGAAAGGCGCTCGTTGCGCTGATGGAGGCGATCAAGCGCGACAACGCCGAGTCGCCGATACCGCACTCGAAAAACGGAATTGTTTGAAAGGACAAGCCGTGAGCCGAACACCGAACGAGATCAGGGCCGACATCGCTGCCGTTCAAAAAGAGATGGCCCCGCTGCATGAAAAGCTCATTCGTCTCGACGACGAGCTGAAGCAGTGTTTTTTGGACAACTGCGGCATAAAGGTTGGCGAATGGATAATGGCGCATCGGGGCTCAGGTCAGCCAGAGCTGGCCATCGTTCGCGAGATCAATCACTTTAGCCTCAGCAAACCATGGCTGACGGTGAGCTTCAAAAAGAAGGACGGCACGTGGGCGGATCGGAAGCGCAATGTTTACAGCTATTGGGAAAAGATCGCGATGGCCGCAAAAGGAGCAGATCATGTGGATTGAGCTTGAGGAGAAGGGCACGCCGAGGCTCTTGAACATCGAGACGGGCACGCTGATCTATGTATCAGACGCGATTCCGGCCATCGGACATCCGCACTCGCTCGTCGTCGCGAACCAGTCGGTCGCCTACTTCAAGCAGAAGTCGGACGCACTTGAGGCCTTGCGATCTATCCGGAAGGTGATCGGTAGCAGTAACATCGTGCAGCTTGCGTTTGATGGCCAATGCGATCCGGCAGATCCGTTCAAGGCGCTCGGATTCAGGTCGCCATTTATGACCATCGCGCAGGCCCAAGAGCACGGGCTTGTCGAGGGCAACAAGCCGAAAGACTGGCTCGAACGAGCAAAGGAGTTGGGCGTTGATCCGCAGCCACCCAAGGAGGAGCAGTGATGACCTGCAACAAATGCGGAGCGTTCGTCAGCCCGCTCGATGATGAAAAGTGCTTCCAGTGCGGCGCCGAATTGTTTCCGAAGTCGAAGGGGCACCAGATCGACGAGGCCGAAGTCATACTGCGCGAGGCTTTGGAAAAGATAGAGAAGCTTAACGTCAAGCTGCGGTGCTCTGACGGGTACGGCCGAATCGGTCTGGATCAGTTTCCGGTCCTTGAGGTGGAGTGATAAAAAGGCCAATTACTGTGAGGTGAGCAATGGATGAGTTTCGATTTGGTTTTGTTTGCGGATTGGGCATGGTTACTGGATTCGCCATCGGAGTTGTACTGATTAGCGCCTTTGAAGGGATAAGGGATCGCATTAAAGCGTGGAAGGGACGGCGCTGGATCGAACAGCAGAGCAAGATTGAACAGAAGAGAAACAAGGAAAAGCAAAGTTAACTGGAGCAGTTCGGAGGCGAACCATGGAAGAGATCGACTACGTTGCTTTGGCGTCCGCAAACCCGGAGAGTCCAGTGGGTAAGCTGGTCACCCGCGTGGGGCGGCTTGAAGAGATTTGCCGGATGGTCATCGACTGGTACGAGGAAGATGACGAATCCGGATCTCTTGAGCCCCTACGCATGTATCAAGCGGCCAGAAAGATGCTTCCAGGTTATGGAGCAGAAACAAAAGCCGACCTCGAAGCGAAGCAGGCCCAAGAGGCCGCCGGGCTGGTGCGACGGAAGGCTGAGGCGTTCGACAAGCTTCTCGAACCCTTGTCCGGGTTGGTTCAGCTTCTCAAAAACTCTAGCGCGGATCACGAGGCCATTTGCAAGGCAACCGCCGTCATTGAATGGATTTTATATTTTGATGACCCGGCGTGTCCACCTCAGCTTTTCAGTGGCACTGAAGAGCATGCAAGAAGCGAAAACTCTGAGGTTGACCGATGCCGACCGTAGCTAACGCGAGTGCCGCAGAGCTGATCGAAATGCTCTACGGCCGGGCGATCAGGGACCTAGAGGGCGCGGTCGAACTCTTCGCGTTGCAGGGCGAACCGCGCTCGCAGGCGGATGCCATCCACCTGATCGTCCACGCACAGCAGATCGTGGCCGAACTCAACCACAGCTTGAACCTAAAGGACGGCGGGGTTCTGGCGTCGAACCTCGCCCGCCTCTACGAGTACATCCAGTTCAGGCTCACCGAGGCCGTTTCGAAGCGCGACGTGGGTCCGGTCGTTGAAGTCTCGAAACTTCTGTCCGACCTGCGCGAAGCGTGGAAAGGCGCGGCATTGAATCTTGCCACAACGGAGGAGCGATCATGACCATGGAAGAGGTGATCAAGCGGGTAATGGAAGTGTGTCCGGACGCCACCTTCACGAATGCGAGCGTTTCCTTTGACTTCGACTTGAAGCGGGCGACGAGCCGGATGTTCAGCCTTCGCGTCGAGAAGCGCGATTTTGAAAAAATGGAAACCGTCTACTCATACGGCGGCTATGGGTCGTGCTGGCACGAGGCGGTTGATAAGCTGATGACACAGGTTCAGGGAACGCAAGACCTGAAAGAGACCATCGCGGAAACGAACGGGAAACAGGGCTAGCACAAAAAAAGGAGCATCCACATGTCGCAAGAAGTTCATCTGATCCAGTACGAGATAATCACACCGGGGCACAGTGACTGGCGGTGTGAACTCTTTGGACTCGGGCCACGCGGCATCGTCGTCAAAGTCGAGAAGGGTCGCGTACCGTGCTTGTTCTGGCGCTGGGTGCAATGTCTGTGCTTCGGAAACAAGTGGATAAAGGAGATCAAGAAATGACCGAAAGGACTAAAATCGACGCGGGCGTGCTACTGGTGATGATTGGGATCGTGATGGTGCTGATTCCTATCATTTCAAGCCTGCGGTTCGACTGGAATTGCGGCGAGTATCTGAAGCGCGCCGCCGACTGCTCGACCCCGGAGCAATGCGGCAAGGAGTTGGACCTTGCAATCAAGTACATGCGCGACAACGGGCTCACGTCTGGAAACTCCGGCATCATCTTCAAAACCCCGGTCAATGACGTGGAGTTCTGGTACAATAACATCGGCGGCGCCAGAGCGGCCATTCGGGAGATCGAGTGTTCGGAATCCAGGTCACCGCTTGAACGAAGCAATGTCCTAATCCGGGTGCGAGAGACGCTTCTGGACGCGGGCAAGGAGGTCACCCTACCAGATCACATCGGCCTGTACCCGAACGTCGTTGGGATGTGGGTGCTCGTTATTGTTGGCATCGCCGTGATTCTTGGTGGCGCTCTCATTATTCTTTGTGTTTTGAACGACGACTTGGCGTCATCACGCTGAGCGAGGCCAAGCAGCAGGCCGGAAAGTTGTTCTCGGATTGCTTGGAACAGGCGGTGGTCGATCTGGAGGCGTAAGTGTTCTTTACGGCGATCATGCTGGCGCTGGGCACATGCGCAATCGCGATGGCCGTCATGGTCGCGCGTGAGGAATTTCGCTTCCAAAAAAGACGTGACGCAGCCGTGAAAGATGGTAAAAGGTAGTTGACGTCTGACGGCAAAAGGAACGGAAATGAACGCGAAACGGAACTTCGTCTTCTGCGGGGCGCCCGGAAGCCTGCACGAAATCGTCTCCGACGTGGTCTGGAGCACGCTTCGCTCCGAATCCAGCGTGGTGGCCGGTCGCATTGACTTCGACTTCGACAATTACGGCGACCTGCGTTCCTGCAACCTCAGCCAGTTTTTCAGCCTGATGTCCGCCATGGCGACCCTCATGGAAGCCATGCGCAAGATGGATCAAGAGGCCATCGTCTGCAGCGGATACCCGACGCTTCGCATACCCTGCCTCGGAATCCACAGCCCGGTCCCCTCCGACCTGCATTGGAAGTGTGTCGAGGCGCTTGATGCGCCCATCATTGAGCTTACCTTTGTTGTGGATGCAAAGGACGAGATCATCTCCAATAGGATTCACGCCAGGAGACAGAGCGCTGACGAAGGAGTCTTGGGACGCACGATTGCCTTCTACCGTGCAATACCGAAGGCCGGCAACGTGGTCTTTCTCGACACGTCCGATGGACCGAAGCAGGCCGCCGACGAGGCGGTTGAGCGCATCAGAAAGGTCTACAAGTGAACCCGCAGATCCGTCAATACAACATCAACATCGGCGGCGTCATCTACCGCCCCGTGGACTTTGAGGCGGTTGACGGAAAGATGGTAAAGAAGGTCCGGGCATTCGAGGCCGCGCCGTTGACCGACCGGGGCACGTTCATGATGCGTGCAAACCACGCTACGAACGCCATCGACCCGGATATCCTGTGGGCCTATTCTCCGGAGGGCCACAAGATCAACGGCGAGCCGGTTCAGCGTGTGGGTCTGATTGTCTTTCTGAAAGAGCCCCTGCTGCCGGAATGGACCTACATCGTGATCACGGGAATCTCGAAGGGCGGAAACGCCATCTTCGGATCGCCAGTGAACGGTTCGATGGACGAGCTGCTCGCGCAGTACGAGCTTCGGGCGGACCCGAAGAAGAAATAACCCAGGGGAGCTTCAATAAGCCCTCGATTTCTTAACTAGAGCTGGGCAGACTTAGACAGGATGGACAGGAAAGGGAAGATGAAGGCGACTCGGATCGTAGCTTCGAAGGGTCTGAACGCCGGCAAGCTGGGGCGCTTGGCGGTTATCGCCCAGCGGCTGGGCGTCATCCGCGCGGAGGTTTGGCGGCGCTACGGCGGGTTAAATGGCGTCGGACGGTCCTACTTCGATATCCGGGACGAGTGGATGCGCGAAGGGCGGAAGTTTGATGTGCCTGCTCGTCTGTGGAAGGAAACGCTCAACGACGTATTGGCCGACATCCGGGCCTATAGAGAAGCCGCCAAACAGGCCATCCACGGCTCGATCTTTCACAGGACCGAGCGCATCGGCCAGGAAAAGGGCTGGAATGCCGAGCGCCTCGATGCCGAGCGGAAGCGGATCTTCACGGTGTTAAAAAGTGATCAGTGGATGTCCGATCCCTATTTGCGCCGCATGATGCGCAAGCGCTTCCGCTATGGGCGCACGAGAGTGGACACACACATCAAACTCGACAGCGGCTGCTACGACTGGTTCAAGCACGGCGACACGGGTTGGATCGACGTAATGAGCCTTGAACGCGGCAAGCGCATCGCCATCCCCCTGGCCTCCAATCACCCGATCTCGGGCACGATACGGCTGATTGTGAAAGACGATGGCGTCGAGGTCCACCACACCATCGAGGCACCCAAAGGCGAGCCCTGTGGCAACAGGACCATCGGGATTGATAAGGGCTATACGGAGGTCTTTGTCGATTCGGATGGTGACCGCCATGGTGTGGGGCTGGGTATGGTCCTGTCAAAGCAGACAGATCGCAACAACCTGAAGTACCAGCGCCGCAACAGAATCCGGGCCATCGCGGAGAAGTCAAGCCCGTGCAAGAGAGACCGGATTTTCAAGAACAACCTTGGCCGGATCAAGCTGGACAGGCAGAAGTATCTACACACCCAGGAAGTGAAGGCGATCTGCTACCGGGCCGCCCATACCGTGGTTGATAAGGCTAGCATCATCGCCGCTGAGGATCTGACGGCGGTAATCAAGAATCGTAGCAAAGGTGAGACGAAGCGTAGATTCAAAGGCCCGCAGGAAAAGCGTAGGCTTGCGGGATGGGTCAAGGGCTTGATGGCAACGGCCCTGGATAGCGTTTCTCACCGCAGAGGTTCTGCGGTGCGTCTGGTTAATAGCGCGTACACGTCGCAAGTACATTCGAAGTGCCGATGCCTTGCGCGTCGGGACGGAGATGTGCTTCACTGTGATGTTTGCAGGGACGTTGCGTCTAGCGACCGAGAGGCGGCGCGGGAAGTTCTTGCGAGACTCGACGACCGCGAGATCGGTCGATGGACTCCATTCAAACAGGTGAAGTCCATCTTGCAGGAGCGGACATCGCGCTATCGGCTGAGACTGTCCAGCCAAGGCTCCAGTTGGTCTGATGTGGATTCAACGGAGAGCGAAAAGCCACCCGAGTCCATGGGTAACTGTGGATAAGAAAAGTGGAACAGACAACATGAGCAAGAAACCGAGAACCGATCCCGAACCGGTAGTTTTGGCGGGCGAGGATGGCAGGCTCGTTGTACCGAGCCGAGACATACCGACCTACCTGCGCCCCTTGATCGGCGCGTCGTGGGACACCGAGATTGCCGTTGATAGGCGGCCTCAATTGGACTTCTTTCATCGCCCGCTGGCCCAAGGTTTTCAACACGTGGCCGGATGCAAGTCAAAGCTCGACACGAATATGACGATGGCAGCAACGCTGCCTACGCCATGTCAGCTCGCTCTCTTTGGGATCTCCCTGAAGATTCTGGAAGCGGGCGACGAGAAAGACCGCGCCGCAATCAAGACCGGCCTGCTGGAGTTCATCTTCTGCGGGAATCGGGTCTACTTTCAACGCCCCATCGACGAGGTTCCGGACACCATGGACGCCAAACAGGACTGGCACGACCTGCTCGACCGACAGACAGGCGAGAAGCCGAAGCTCGCGGAATGCTTTAAGAAGGCAGCCGAGTATTTTGCGAAGATGGAAAATCCGCCGCTCCGGACGCTCTTGGACGGTGGATACGCGCTGACCATCCTGCCGCAGGAATGTTTCAGCGTCCGCCTGTCCTGGCCGAACGGACTAACGCTCTCAAATCCGGTCAAGATTCGGACGAGCCTCTGGGGCATCCACTACACGCCGGTATGAGCGGCCCGCGAGAAAGACAGGCCCACGGCCTGATCATGATGGTGCTGGGTGCGGTTCCAGTCGTGGCTGGTACGCTTTACGATGGTGGCGTTCCGCACATGGTGGTTCTTGCTGGATTTGTTGTTCTTGTGGCGGGGGCGGTTGAGGTCGTGGCTGGTCTGCGCGACAAAGAAGGGGACTAAGAAAATGTCCGAACTGGAAACCGGTTGGAATTTCTCGCCGAAGAATCTGCTGGTCTTTGGGCTCTGCGTCTGGGTCGGGTCCGTGCTGTGCCTGTTACTTGGCGTCTTTATGCGAAACATCTGCACCTGGGACACGCCGGTTCAGGTGCGCATAGACCCAATCACCATCACCCCTGAGATCAGAATAAGCCCTGTCGTGAAGCAAGAGCCGCCGGTCGTGAACGTCCAGACCACGGCTCCGGTCGTGAACGTGCCACAGGGTCCGGCACCCGTCGTGAATGTCCGCGTCGAGCGCGACCAGCAGCCCGAACCGAAGGCCGATCCGAAGCCCGAGCAAAAGCCCAAGGCAGAGAAGGCGGCTGCTCCGGCTCAAGCGGTGGCCACGGCAACACCACCCGCCAAGCCGGCCGTGAATCCGGAAGAGGAGAAGGCCAGGGACGAGTGGGGTAAGGCGATCCCACCCCCGGCGAGGTAGTCTATGGCCAAGAAGCCCGCAACCAAGGCCGTGTGGATAAAGACGAAGCACGGGTTCGTACTGAAGCGTGTCAGCTCGAAGAGGAAAAGGCGATGATCGTCGCCGACAAAAACGGGGTGCAGGTGCTGTCAGAGCCGGACCACGAAGGCCGGTCCGTCTACACCGTCACCTTCCGCAACGAGCCGCGCTGCAAGACCGGCGATCAGTCGGAGGCGATGGACGAGTTCAAAGCGCTCCAACCCCTCAAGGTCGTCTGTGATAAGTGCAAGGCCATGGACGTGCTGGTCTTCTTCGGGCGGCTCGGGGTCGGGAGGCTGCAGGTGGCCGGTGAGGGCGGCTGGCGCATGGAGCGGTTCTTCGGGGGCATGTGGGATCATCGCGACGTCGCGCTTTGTCCCGAGTGCGCCGCGAAGCTCGACGCCGAGATGAGCGCCTATCTAGCCAAGAAAGGGAAAAGGTGAACCATGTTTAACCCCGGACCTGAAAAGCACATCCGCTACTGGAGACACAAGGACGTTCGCGGGGCGTTGAAGCGCCGATGGTTCGACGGCAAATTCGACTTCTTCGGAAGCGAACACGTTTGGACGCCGTGCGATGGCGTCAATGAAAAATTCTACATCGAAATCGATCACGATGAGGCCAGAGGCATTGCTTTGCGCTTCGGTGGCTGCTCTCCGGAGCAGGCCCTGCGTCTGGTCCCCGCGCCTACGAGCGAGCACTGTGATGCGCGGCCTACAGACGTTCAACTGTCGGCTCCGGCACCTGCCTATAGGTATTACATCTGCAGCGAAAGGATTTATTCCAATAGCCAATATCGGACTGATGGCAAGGAATTTTGGTCCCGGCACAAGGACGCAGAATGGCACAAGAACTTTGGGATTATGATCTCTCACGGTTCGCACATGTACGAGATCACCGAAGCGGAAGCCAATGGGAATGGGCGGCCGGTAGAACAGACGATTGGAAAGGGGTCGGGAGTGGAAGCTAAGGATCGGGTTCCGGTCGCTCGGTACTTCAAACCGAAAGAACGGATAATTGTCGGCCTCAAGCGTTTCTTTGGCAACAAATGGTATGTCCTGTCAGCGGACGCCACGTGGCTTCGGATTAGTCCCCGCTCCGACCCGGCCGATGGTTGGGTCGAGATCGACCATGTCGAAGCGATAGGAAGGGTGGTTTGGATGTTGAATTGTACCGCGAAAGAGGCGCTCCGACTTGTCCCGGTGCCCGATTGCGAGAAGCCTGTTTTTACACAGCCGGTCAAGCCGAAGCTAGAATGTGAAAACAGGTTTTTCGTTCCGGCTAAGCTTGGTGCGGCAACCCCTTTTGTCGTTCCGGCTCTCTGGATTCGATCAGAGAAAGAATGCGCCGTGCTTTCCAGTTTTGCAGAGCATTGGCTGCAATCCTCCTACGATTACAAAAGCCTGTGCGTTCCAGACATCACCGAACTGACGTTTGACGGCGCCATACAGTACATGTGTGAACACAAGTTCAAGTGCATACACCTGCCGAAGAACTACATCCCGCATTCGGGTGAGTCGGGGCCGGTTGAGACCGCGCCATCTGCCACGCCGCAGCCGAAGGGTGAGTTGGTTGATACGAGAAATGCCGTTGTTAAAGACGCGCCGCAGACCGACCCGGCCATGGAGGCGTTCGTCCAGGGCCGAGCTGCGGTTGCCCGGAATTGTCAATATCCAGGTTACCTCGACGCGATGCACTCGATCAGCGTCAGAAACAAGGCCGCAGAAGAGAAAGCGAAGGCTAGGCCGGAATATGCGATGACGGGGGCCGATCAAGTGCTGTCCGAGAGTAGAAAAAGCGCAAACGATAGAATACGCGCGCACTTCGCGCAGATCGGCGCAAGCGCTAAGATGATTGCAGAAGACGTTGCTTTTCTGGACCAAAAAGGCTGGCCGAACTGCCGCACGAACGAACGCGCAGCCTTCTTCGATTTGGTCCGCGCCTTGGATGCGTGGAAGAAAAAGTGGAATTGGTGAGGTGACCCCGTGGCAAAATGCGCTTTGCTCTTTCCGTCCGTCGGTCTCGATCTGGCAGCCAAGCTGGCCGGTGCCGAGATCGCCTGGGCCTTGGACATGTCCGGCGGCTTGATCGAGCGGATGCTGCGCTCAAACCACAAAGACCTGCCCTTCTACGGTGACCCATCGGCCTTCCCGTTCAAGCTGGACGATGCCGAGCTGAAATGCGATCTCTGGATCACGGCCAATGCGCTCGGCGCCATCTTTGCCCTGAAGAAAGTCGCCCACCGCGACGCACTGCCGTCCCGCGTGGTTGCGCAGGTATCGTCCCTGATCGAGCTGCCCGCCTTCGTGCGCGCGTGGTTCGAGTCGGGCCTGTTTCCACGGATTGAGTGGTGGTCCGAGGACGTGCGCGAGCACGGTACACCCGTGAAAGAGAAGCAGATCTACATGGTGGGGTTTGTGAAGGGGTGCAGCCCGGTCGAGTTTGGCGCGCCGACCGAGACGCTGCGACCTAGGCTGTGCAAAGAATACTGGGATGGCAAGGCCTGGAGCGGACCTGCCTTCTTAGACCCGAGGGCCGAGACCAGCGAGGGCATGGGGTACATCCAGGCGCTGCGTCACGGGGCGGTCGTCAGTGCCGCTAAGTCGATCCTGGTCAGGCCGTGCGATCCGCCCAAAACGACCCAAGGTGAACCGTTCGCCAAGTTCCGCATCGACGTCGGACGGATGATCGTCGCGAAGATCACCGACGGCGGGATTCAGATGCTTCTCGACGACTCGCCTGAGCAGTTCTTTGAGGTGTGGCCGGTAAACGGGGTCTGTGACGAGAAGGGGACCATGTACCCGGTTATGCGCGGGTTCAATGCGCAGGTCAAGAACGACGAATTTGGGCTGCCAGCGTTCAGCTCCGGCACCCGCAACTCGAAGTACATCATGGCCGCTCTGGGCGTGCCGTATACCTACGTGCCGGCGTAAGGAGCAGGTGATGACTAACCAGGAAATCTCGGGCAGGATGCTCAAGGGTGAAACGGTCAAGACCGAAATACAGACCGCCGATTATCGCCTGATCGTGCGCGACGGTAAGCGATGGCTGCAGCGCTTGATCCATGTCACCGAGCGGAAGATGCGCGGAGAAGATGTAGAGATTCATGGCTGCGACCGATGGGACGATGTCCCGCTGGTGATGCCCGAGAAGGACGGCGAGCAGTGTGAATATGCGACACCATCCGAGATGGCCGCGATCAAGTGTCTCGCGAAGGTGATCGAGCGCAAGGCCGACTACATCGACGCCAGAAACGGCCGCAGGTACGATCCGGATACCGGCCGGACGTTCCCGCGAAAGAGCAGTGAAGAGATTCTTCAAGAGGCCACAGATCAGGTGGCCGAAGCCATCATCGAATTGGTTAAAGAGAAAGATCCGTTTGAGTCTCGATAGGTAGAGGTCAACTGGCATGTCAGAGTCCGCCGTCAAAGCTCTGGTGGTAGAGTACGTCCAGGGCGTCAAAACGTATGCTGGGCCGTTTATCCCGATTGAGATCCGCTACAAGAGCGGCCGGGTGGTTGTGTACTCCACTTCTGAGTTGGCCGAACGTGACATCCTGGTGCGGCTCATGGAAGGCAATCCACCCGTGGGTGCCGAGCGAAAAGACGGGGCTGGTATTGACATGACGATCACAGTGAACTTAACGACACGACCAGCAAAGCCCAGAAGAAGAAAGCTAGGAAGGCCTCCGAAGAGCGTGTTAGTGAAGGCTCCGCCGTACCTGAGCGCCGAGGACCGCGCGGCGATGCGCGGCCTGCCTCGTGGAGGGCCGATAGCGTGAGCTTGTCCCGTTGTGGTGGAAACTCAGACGTGTACGTCTACGAGCAAGGGGGCGGAGCGTTCACGATCCACACCGGCAGCAAGGCTCAGGGAAAGAAGTTCAGGCCATACAGTTGGACCGTTTACGGGCGCGAAGAGTGCGAGAAGAAGCTTCGCGAACTCATGGCCTTGGGTGCCAGGGTTCCAGACTACGTGTTTGAGAGGCTTTGGGATTGCAGTGATTGCGTACACTACCACCGTGGAGCGGCGGAGAATTCAACGGGAGCTGCGTGCGCCATCGCCCCCGGAAAGATCATCGAGATACCCCAGCACGCTTACGACGAGACGCCTACGCCTGAGTGGTGTCCATTGAGGCGTCCATCTGCTGGATCTAACGGGGAGGATAAGGCTCAGATCACCGGGATCGACTACGGCAAGATTTAAGGAGAATCGCAATGGGCGTTCCGTCTGAAAAACTTGGTTGGGCGGTCGAGCGGATCGAGGATGGCGTTGAGCGCATCCGCGAAATTTCGAGACACAATCCGGACGACTGCTTTCCGGATGATCTGGCCAAGATCGGTCAGCTTGGCCTGGAACTTCTCCAGTTGTCGGCCGAGATCCAGCAGGCACAGACCCGCAAGCAACAGGAGAGGGACGATGAAACAGATCCACATTAAGACCGACGTCGGCGCGCTCGTCTGCGGGCCGTATGGCGTGAGCGAGCCGCACATGGGTCTACCGCCGAAATTGGGCGGATGGCTTTATCCAATGGTGCTGCCGCGCCCCAAGAAGAAGGTCGTAGAGCGGTACACAACCACGCTGACACTCTTGGAGAGTCCGTTGTTCGACATGGAATCGAAGCGCGCCAAGAGAAGCGAAACGATTCTGGTCACCCGAAGGCGGAGGCAACGATGACCTTCAAAGAAGCTGCAGCCTTCATCATGCCGTGGGGCCAGTACGAGGGCAGGACGCTCGATCAGATCGCCCAGGACGACGAGGGCCTCAAGTATTTGGATTGGCTGCGAGACAAACGTATGGGCGACGGTTGGGCTCGCTTTCCGATTGACGACGCGCTGGATGCCTATCTTGACGATCCGGCCATTAAAAAAGAATTGGAGGAACTACGATGAGCGACGAGGGGAAGTCGGGGGCAAGTTTTTTGGAGACTTTTGTAAGCATGGGGATCGGATTTGTTCTTGGTTCCATTATTCCATGTATTATTAAGACTCCGTGTGAAAAAGAACTCATTAAATTCAAGACTGAATCCGTCTGTTACGGTTATGCCCGCTACGTGCCAGACGACAGCGGAATGCCGAAGTTCGAGTGGATTGTGCCGCCGGAGAAGAAGGATACAAAGCCATGACCCACTGGCGAGCAGCAAGCGGCGAGCTTCTCTGCGGAAAGACTACCGGGTTGGGCGACGACGCAACCGTCGACGAGTTCTCGCCCGCAGACTGCCCAGACTGTCTCGACATCATGGTGGTCGCTCGTCGCGCTTGCGAGATCGTCTTCACTGAGGCGTGCGATCACTGGACGATGCGGGAGGTCCGCGACCAGCTCTTCGCCGAGTTCGGCCACGCACGGGTTGAGCGCTCGCGGACTGCTCTCTTCGTGCTGATCGACGATTGAGGAGACAGAACATGAGTGACAACCCAGAAGAGGATCTTCGCATCGCGAAGGCTTGGCAAGAGAAGTGCGTTGAAGCGCTGCGGGAGTTCTGTAAGGACGCTCCCGGAGAAGTAAGGGGTGGGTTCAGCGTTCTTGAATGCGCGCACATTCGAGAGTACGAGCTGCGCCCGATGTACGATTTTGCACTAAAGAGACTCAGCGCCCTCAACGAACGTATCGCGGAGCTGGAGCGCCTACTCAAAGCCTTGGGCAAGCAACGGCAGTTCAGGGACCAGCTCTGCTGGTGCGAGACGGCGGCAGGAACGTACTGCGTCGGCCAGAAGCTCTGCAACGAGATACAGGCCGCACTGAAAGAGGAGAAGCCATGTCTGAGCCAGACACCAAGTTCGAGTACGAGCTGATCGACAAGGACGGAAAGCCGATCCCGTTGCGGCCTGAGCTTGAGATCAACGAGCACGAGAAGTCGCACGGCGCCATTGGCATGCTTGAATGGTGCGCGCGGGTCGCGAGCGCCACCAGCCAGTGGGGCTTCTTACCGGACGGTGGCTGCTCGCCATTCTCCAAGGTCAAGGTCAGCTTCACCGTCTTTGAACAAAACCGTTGGCAGTCGATGACGGAGATGGAGATGTCGATGGGCGACGACGGGTTCGTCAAGATCAACGGCAGGTTTCCGATTGTCATTATCTGAGGAGGAAAGGCGATGGAGATCGTCAAACCGAGTGTCGAGTTACTATCCATCACGCCCAATGCGTTGGGCCTGATCGAAATGGCTGGTCGTACATGCTACCAGTCCGAGGCCGACGCCAAGATGGGTCCGGAGCCGTTTGTGCGCAAGATCATGCAGCTCGGTCACGAGAGCGTGATCGAGCACGCGAGTGCGACGTTCCGGATCATTTGTGATCGCGGAGTGACGCATGAAATTGTTCGTCATCGTTTATGTTCTTATAGCCAAGAAAGCACCAGATACGTAAACTATAAGAAAGGCATCAAGGTTATTAGACCGCCGTTTAAGGAGCAAATCGCCGAGCATGTATGGTTCGTAGCCATGGAAGACGCGGAGACGGCCTATCGCTATCTGGTGGAAAATGGGGAAAAGCCTCAGATCGCACGAAGCGTCCTTCCGAACTGTCTGAAAACCGAGATCGTCATGACGGCGAACTTCCGTGAATTTCGCCACTTCTTGCATCTGCGCACTTCTCCTGCGGCCCACCCACAGATGCGCGAGATCGCGAAGATGATCGAGGCCGAACTGGTCAAGGCCTGCCCCGTGTGCTTCGAGGACATCGCGCGCTGCTGGCCGTCGGATGGCAGCCCGAACGTTTGTCGGTTCTGTCGGCAGCCGATCAAGAAGGGATAGGCATCCAAATGGACGAACGCCCGGTCTTGCTCTGCATGCCGACTTCGAAGCCGGCGGTGGTCCCGTCCAAGGTCTTTCAATGTGAGACCTGCGGCGTGGACGTGTGGGCCAGCCCGGCGTCACTGATTGCCGCAGGTGCGAAGGTCAGAATACTCTGTATCCCCTGCGGTGCCGTAGAGATTGAAAAGACTCCACCCTCTGAGTGGGACTTACAAGGCCCGACAGAGGCGCAACTACGGGAGATCACAAACTGATGAGTAAAGACCGTCCGCGTCCCACCTACGATCTCGAACGCTGGAGCTGCATCGGCAGGTGGCGGTGCAAAATCAGAGTTTCCGGACAGCACGGCCTCGACGGTAAGCTGGGTAAGCTGGAAACAACCATCACCATCGAACTCCTATCCTCCTTTGGAGCGCCGGACACGAAGATGGCCGCCGAGCAATTTGCCATCGAGCATCTTGGCTGGAAAGAAGCGCGGTGTGTAAGCGCAAAAGACGTCGGGTACGTTTTTGGGATTGTTAAAAACTACTCGAAGAAGACATTGCGAGGCATGGCTGAATTCGGCAGGAGGATTGCGAATGAGCACTGAACCGCTACGTTTCAAAGACCTGAAGGTCGGAGACGTCTTCAGGCTCGCCAGTGCAAACTTTGTCCGGATAAGCAAGACCCCCATCGGCTCCGGGATAATGAACGCCGCCGGGGTAGGCGAGGGCGGTGGAGGATTCACCGAGTTTCCCGACGACTGCGTTGTCCACAGGGCTTTTGTCAACGACGGCCTGACCGCCACCATCGCGCAGTTCAACGAGTATATGGACACGCCGCGCGGTGAGCACTTGCGCAATTTAGCTTCACGGAACGGCTTCGAGGTCGTGTACCAGCACGGGCAACCTGGGCTTGAGATTGAGAAGTCGCAGCAAGTCGTCTGTTGCTTCGAGCACCCCAATCAAATGTTCAGCTTTATCCGTGGACTCCACACTGGCCTGGAATGGTTCAATCTCGATGGTGACACGCCGGTCGCCAAGCCAGAGTGGCTTGCGCAGCTAAAGCGCGACGCGGAGACCCGCAGAAACCTGTCCGCTCCGCCGGTGCTGAAAGAGATGACCGAATGATCTTCATCGACCGTAACACCCCATGCGTTCCGAACGCGCACTGGCGCTGGGAGACGGTCTGTCACATGTGGACGGACGGCGATCTGGAAGAGCTGCACGAGTTCGCTGAGTCTCTCGGGCTGAAGCGGGCATGGTTCCAGCCGTGCGACCGGCCCGGACTGCAGCCGAACCGGCGTTCTCACAACGACTGTGACAAGAACAGATGCCACTGGTGCGAGATGGCGGATAGGCTCGCCGGTGAGGCATCCATTTTTCACGACAGAAAACACTTGCAGCG
>Ga0209777_10003843_pt1 | contig 18188 bp, 19 predicted proteins | sample FrelakmetHBP12HB_FD_187147 | JGI IMG/M metagenome (GOLD analysis project Ga0209777, IMG submission 187147) | Freshwater lake sediment microbial communities from the University of Notre Dame, USA, for methane emissions studies -HBP12 HB (SPAdes)... | ecosystem: Environmental > Aquatic >...
GAGTTTTTGCCGACCTGGAATCCGTCGTTGCGCAACTCCAAGATGGGCTACCACGGCTGGCCAGTAACCAAAAGGCTCTCACAAGTCTCACGGCGTGGCCTTGGATTATTAGTCTCAACTTGAAAGCTAATTAGAATTAGTGTCCATGCCCAGCTTGATGATCTTGAGGGCCACACGCCGGTGGATGGGCTTGGTCTGCTCGGCCAGGTACACGACGCCCATGCCCCCCTCGCCGAGTGTCTGTAGTATCCGGTACGGACCGATCTGTGTCGGTCGCGTCTCGTGGCGCTGTTCGGCAAGACGTCCGGCGATCTGTCGAGGATCGGAGTCGGGGTGAACTGACTGGGTTTGGTTGTCGGGCGGATTCTCACCCATGCGGACGCCTCCGGACCCGGGAGTCGAACGGGTATATTCTCGCCTGCGGTTCTTCCGCAGGCAAGACCAAGTCCGTTATGTGCGGTTGGGGCCGCGGATCGGGACGGTGACCGCTCCATACCTGTCGCGGTACCGATCGGGTCCGCGGATCGGGATGGACAGGACGAAGGTTTAAGGGTTGAAGAGTTGAAGAGTTGAAGGGTTCAAGGGTGAGAAGGGTGTGACTGGTGTAAAGGGTACAAGGGTCCAAGAGTTCGAGGGTCAAGCGGCAATCGATGATCCTCGCGGGCTCCCGGCGCGCAGGGATTGCATTTCGTACGCGGGTCGGACAAGAAACGGGGAATGACTGGACAGGATTTACAAGATTAACAAGTCGCGCGGGCTTCCGACAAGCCGGGATTGCATTCCGCCCGCGGCTCGGGCCGGTAAACAACTCCACAGGTCTACTTATAGAGCAAATCACGAAACCCCCTCACCTTGCCCTCTCCCAATGGGGGAGAGGGATTATGAGATAGCTCTTTTAGTGGAAACGCGGGACATGTTAAGGTGCGTCAAAGGCAAGTCGGGCCGCGCCAATGACGCCCGCATCGGAACCAAGTTCCGCCAGGACTACGCCGGGAACATCGTCGTGCAACGACCAGCGTTGCTCGTGCAGGTGTCGCCGCACGGGATCGAGGAGAATGTTGCCGGCTTCGCTCATGCCTCCGCCGAGCGCGACTACCGCGGGGTTGTAGGCGTGCTGGATGGTGATGCAGGCCAGGGCGAGGTAGAAGCAGGCTTCGTCCCAGACTCGGCGACACAACGGATCGCCCTTTGCGGCGCGTTCGGCAACGAGTTTGGAGTCAATCGGCTCGCTACCACTCGCGGTACTGATTGGCCAGTCGCTTGCGCTCCGGGTTCGGACTGACCGCTCCATAACTGTCGCGGTACCGATTTCGTCGCCCGCAAGGGGCGACGCCGCGCTCCGCTCGCTTCCGCTCGCGGCTCTGATGGCGTCGATCACGCGACGCGCCACGGCCCCCGCCGACGCATATTGTTCGAGGCATCCGCGCTGTCCGCACGGACATTGCAGCCCGTTGGGTGCGACGATGATATGCCCAAGTTCGGCGGCATTGTCGAAGTGGCCGTGCAGGATTTTACCGTTGAGTATGACCCCGCCACCTACGCCGGTGCCGAGCGTGAGCAGGGCAAAGTCGCGACCGCCGCGACCCGCGCCGACCCAAGACTCGCCATAGGCGGCCGCGTTGGCGTCGTTCTCCAGAGTGACTCGGCAGTGCAGGCGGTCGCGGAGGCGATCGCGCAGCAAAACCTTGTCCCAGCCGGGGAGGTTTGCGGAACGGACGATCGTTCCGGTTGCCAGGTTCATAGGCCCTGGCGCGCCGACGCCCGTCCCGGCGATTTCGCGATGCAGGCGTCCGGCGTCATCCGACAGCACCGTGGCCAAGGCGACGATGTTGTCGATGACGGGATCCGGGCCGCGTTCGGCTTCGGTCGGACAAGATTTCGCGGTAACCACCCGCCCCTGGCAATCGACAAGCGCGGCCTTGATGTTGGTGCCGCCTAGGTCGATGCCAACAGCGAGTTTTTCACTCACGCCGCGCCGCTCCTCCCGGCGGACGCGCGCGTCCGCGGGGTGTTCACTGCGGAGCGCACCTCGCCGTTTTTCAGATAAGCGAGAAGCGACTCGACTGCGTCGGTGGAGACGCGAAGCTGAGCTTCGGCGGTAGAGGCGGCCAGGTGCGGAGTGAGCACGATGTTCTTGGCCGTTAGAAGCGGGCTGTCCTTGGGCGGTTCGTTTTCGTAAACGTCGATGGCCGCGCCCGCGATGCGCCCAGTGTTCAGCGCATCCGCGAGGGCGTTTTCATCGAGCAGTGCGCCGCGGGCGCAGTTGATCAGCCTGGCGCCGGGCTTCATCTTTGCGAGTTGTGCCGCGCCGATCATGCGCTTGGTATCGGGGGCAAGGGAGGCGTGGAGGGTTATGCAATCGGCGGTTGCAAGCAATTCGTCCAAGCTGCTGACCATGGCGACCGACCCGTCCATTGCCGAACTACCTTTCAAGAAGGGATCGAACGCGATAACTTTCATTTCCAGCCCTGTTGCGCGGCGAGCGACCGCCCGCCCGATGCGTCCGAGTCCGACGATACCCAGCGTCCGCCCGGCTACTTGCGCCCCTTCGTAGGCACTGCGGTTCCAGCCGCCCCCGCGGACGTGGCTGTCACCTTCCACGACGCGGCGATGGAGAGCGAGCATCAAGGCAATGGTGTGTTCAGCGGTTGAAATAGTGTTGGCGTCGGGCGTGTTGAGCACGAGAACGCCGGCCTCCGTCGCGGCGCCAAGGTCCACGTTATCAACGCCGACGCCGGCGCGAGCGATCGCCTTCAGCCGCCCTGGTTTACTTAACGCGGCGCTTGTCACCTTCACTGCGGAACGAATCAACATTCCATCGTAATCACCAACAACGGCCCCAAGCTCCTCAGGGGAAAGTCCCGCACGCACGTCGAACTTGACGTCCCCCGCAGCGCGCAGTTGAGCCAATCCAGCTTCAGCGATTTTGTCGGCAACCAGGATCTTGTACATGGTCATACACCTCATATAGATTCGGCGACTCGGCTGCCGCACGCCCCCCTTGCAGTTCCGCCACCCGCAGCCCGGACACACAAGAGGTCACTTATAAACGATGCCGGCATAACCGACCGAGTCGCTCACCTCTTCCATCGTCAGCCCGGCCGCCACCTCGCTACTGGAGGCGTGGGCCAAGAGTATCCCGTCAGTCGCACCCAACGCCGAAACGGCGGCAATCGTCGCAGCCGCGGCGCCGCTGCTGCACGCATTTTTGTGCGCCGCGGCTTCGGCCACAAGCTCCCCGCCCCGCAAGCGGCAGGCAAGGTCGATAAACCGCCGGTCGTTGACGTTCTTGGCCCAGGCGTTGGCCTCTACCCCGACGCCCATCGGAACGAAACCGTAGTGGGGTCCGTAATGAGTCAGATCGGTCGTGCCGACGATCAATGCGTGGTAGTCATAAGCCTTCAACGTTCGTGCGACGGCCTCACCGACTTCCGGCGCCGACTTCACGCACGGCACCATGAGCGGGATGATGCTCGCATCGGGCAACAAGTGCTTGATGAATGGCAACTGCACCTCGATGGAATGCTCATCCTCGTGGGCATAGGGATCGTCGACGATCAAATTTGTGTGCCCGAGGATTCTTTCGGCCAAGCGTGAATCGACTTGAACCGGTCCCAGGGGCGTCTCCCAACGCCCCTGCCCGAAGAGGGCGGCCTCGCGTCCGCGGTAGCGGTGTACTCCGCCAAATATGATGACAACAGAGGGTTGACTGCCGGCGGCCAGTGCCGTGAGGACTTGGGCTGCTACCGCTCCGCTGTATGCCCAGCCGGCATGTGGGACCAATCCGCCGAACATACGCTCACCGGCGGAAACGGAGACGCCGACGGCGGCGAGCAGGCCTTGCAGTTCAGCTCGACAGCGGTCGGGTGCGGAGGGGTAGAAGCGACCGGCGAACACCGGTTCGCGAATCATCATCGGACACACTCCACTGAGTGCGGCTGCGCGTAATCACCTGGGGCGCGATTGCCCCTGGTCAAACCTTGTTCGGGCATTATAGCATGCGACCAGCGTTGTCGGAACATTCGGATTCAGCGGGTTTTTCGGCGTTGTGCAAGGCCGGCAGTCGCGGTATCACCTGATTTGTGTCGTGAGCGCGATGAGTGGATTCGGATTGAAGAGCAAGTGTGGATGAGCAACATCCTGACCATTGCAGGCGTATTCTTGGGCTGCGGGTTGGCGGTGGCCATGACGGCGGTTCGCCTCCCGGGGACCTGGCTCCTTTTGGCGGGTGCCGGGACATACGGTTGGTTGACGGAATGGCGAAGCGTCACGCTCGGGACGCTTATTCTGCTCGCCGTGATCGCGGTGTCAGGGGAAATCGTGGAGCTTGCCACGTCGGCATTGGCTGCCCGCCGGGCGGGCGGGTCGAGGAGAGCCGCCTGGGGCGGGCTGATCGGCGGCATGTTGGGGATGGTGTTCTTGTCGTTTCTCGTGCCTGTGCCGCTGGTTGGGAGCATGGTAGGAGCAATCGCAGGGTGTTTCCTGGGAGCGGCGGTCGCCGAGCTCTCCCAGCGCAGTCATCTCGCGCACGGAACTCGGGTCGGATTCTTTGCAGCGCTGGGTCTGGCCATTGGGACAGCGGCAAAAGTTGTTCTGGCGCTGATGATGTCTGCTATTGTACTCGGTGGGGCGATGACGACCCACTCGCCAAACGAGGCGGCTTCGTTGAACCCGCCGCCAGCGTTGCCCACCAATTCGGAGCGATAGTGGCCCTTAGTCTCCCTTGGGGGGCTTCAGTTCGGGGTCGATCATTCTCATTCCGGAAGTTTCGGCGGGGCACGGAATGGTGCGCACGTATTGGACTTCGAGGACCTTCTCGGCCTCGTTGCCTCGCACTTTGTAGGTAGCTGCGATGCGGTGTTCGTCATCGGTGAAGCGTTCGACGACCTTGTATTGCTGTGCCGCGGCGTCGGATGCGGAAGAGGTCAGATTAAACGTCATCGTCAGCGACGCCTCATCCCAAGTACCGGTTACGTGGGTCGGTCCGGTGGTTGACGTGTTGTCGAACCAAGTGCCCTCGTAGCGTTTCTGCGCCTGGTTCCACGCGAGTATTCCTATCGCACGGAAGACGGAGGACTCGCGACCCGTCGCATAGGATCGACGGATCGCGTGCTTGTCGAGTACGGTAATGATTTCTTCAGTTCCATTGACGGTCGCGACGACTTCGCCTTTGGCGTTGAAATGGTTTTCGGTTACCTTCCACGCCCCGCCGAAACGCTCAAGAACGGCGATCTCGGGCTGCGTTGATTCAGTCTTCTTCGCGTCACCTTTGCCGTCAGGGGATTCGTTCGGAGACCGGCCACGGAGAATGACCGCTCCACAGGCCAACACGACGACAACCGGCAGTACCCACTCTTTCCAGGATCGCACTACTTAGCTCCCGACGAACCGAATACCACCTCGCGCAACTTGCCGAACCGGTTCCTCACTACGTCCATCCGCTCTTTTCAACCTCGAACCAGAGCCTTAGCTCGGGCTACGATTTGCTCCACGCCCACGCCCACGTAGTCGAAGACTTCGTCAGCCTCCTTGGCGGACTTGGGTATGCGCCGGGCAGTCAACCCCACGACGCGAACCTCACCTTTTTCGGCGGCGGCTTCGGCCAACTCTGCCCGTAGTCCGCCATCGTAATTGTCCTCGACAGCAAGGATTATACCCCCGCTTTCTCGTGAGGCGTCAAGCATTTGTCCGGCGTCAAGCGGAAACGCATATACATCGAATACGTTGCATTCTATGCAGTCTTCGGCCAGTTTTCTCGCGGCGGCAAGGACGGTATGGAGCATAAATCCACAACTTGCCAGCGTCAGATGATTCCCAACGCGGAGCTTCTTGCATCCGTGCAGCTCGAATAGTTCGTCCAATGGGTATACGATCGGGGCGTCCGGGCGGTGCGTCCGCAAGTAGCACATTCCGTCGATATTCGCCATCAATTCGCAAAGACGATAGGCACAAACGGCGTCAGCCGGCTGAAAAACATGGCATCCGATCCCGCCTCGGCCATTGTCCACGCGTGTCAGGCTCCGGAAGTAAGCGACATCACTGACGGACATCTGCGACGGCCCGTCAGCGCCGAGTGAAACGCCGCAATGCGATCCGACGATCTTGATGTTTGCGCGGCTGATGACAGCCATGTCAATCTGGTCGGTGGCCCGGGCGATGAACTTGCCGAAGCTGCTGGCTAACGGAATCAATCCCGCGGCGGCGCAGCCGGCGGCCACGCTGATCATGTTTTGCTCAGCGATCTTGCACTCGAAAAAACGCGATGCGAAACGCCTGGCGAAGAGGTCGGCGAACGTCGAATTACTGACGTCGCCATCGAGGCTGACGATCCGCGGATCGGCCTCGCCAAGCGCGAGGAGTGCGGCCCCGAATGCCCGTCGCGTCGAGAGCTTCTTTGATTCTAATGCGCTGGCCATGCCCGCGCGCTTGATTACCTCCGCAAACGGCGGCAGCGTGATGCGTTTGGACTTTGGCTGCGGCGGAATACCTCCCGGTTTGGGCGGCTTCATGCTTTCGCCGGGCGCGGCCCCCAGACGATTCGCGGTGGCTTCAATCTGTTCAAGCCCCTTCGCAAGCTCCGTCTGGTCCAGCGGCTTGCCGTGATAGTTCTTGCCGATCATCAGATCGACGCCCCAGCCCTTCACTGTTGCGGCGACAATCGCGGCGGGGCGATCACTCGTTTCCGCGTGGTCGAAGGCGGCGGCGAGTGATTTGGGATCGTGCCCGTCGGCCCGGTACACCTTCCAATTGAAGGCGGCGAGCTTCGCGGCGATTGCATCCGCCGATTGCTGGGCGGATACGGCCGACGCCTGTCCGTGGCCGTTGCAACTGAACACCGCGCAAACGTTGTTCAAATGGTGGTCGATGATGAAATCGGCGGCCTCCCAAACCTGCCCCTCGCGGGACTCGCCGTCCCCGATAATGCAATAGACGCGCTTGTTGATGCATTCGAGTCTGGCCGCTAACGCCAGCCCTGCCGCGACCGAGAGTCCCTGCCCCAGCGACCCCGTCGCGGCGTCGAAGAAAGGAAAGCCTTCGGCTGGATTCGGGTGCCCGTCAAGAACGCTGTTCAACTCGCGAAGGGTCATCAGATCGTCGAAGGTAAGGCGACTTGCGTTGGTCCTGCCGACGCCCACGACTCCACCGAGATCGGCGTAGGCCGCGTAGATAATAGGGACCGCATGGCCCTCCGAAAGGACAAGGCGATCGTTGGCAGGGTTCCACGGATCCTGCAGATCGTAACGCATCCGCCGATACATCAACTCGACAACCACGTGGCAGAGCGCCAGGGCACTCGAAGGATGTCCCGACCCGGCTGCCGTCGTCATCTTCAGAACCAGCCTGCCGAGTTCGACGGCCTTGGCATGTACGGCGCCGACTTCCGCCGGAGAAATCCACTTGCGCACGTCGGAGGCAGTGTTGGTCGTCATCGCAAACTCCGTAATCCTAGAGGCTCAAATAGAGCCGGGAAGCGGTAGTGACCGGCCCATGCCGCTCCAGCTTCGGGACCACAACCCCTAGCTTCCGCCTGGGGTTCTGTTAGAGGCGTTAAGAATACGGAGGGCGGTACGTCTGTTCAACATCGCTGACGCTTTTATTCTGATCGCGCCTGGGACTCCCGGCGTGCCGGGACCGACGCCTCCGACTGTAACGCCGCTCAAAGGGGCAACGCCGACGGGGGCAACGCCGACGGCATCGTTGCCCCTAATGGCAGCACGCTGCCTGGCCGGGACACTTGCCGGGACGGAGAATGCGATCGGGGTTGCCCGGAAAGGTGGCAGGCACTATACTTCACCGGGTTTGGCCCTCGCGTACGCGGCGTTGGGGCATCCGACGGTGGTGGCCTTCGATCAGGCCGTGTCCCGATTAACGGAAAGGACTTTGGCGATGCGTTGCTCCGTTCGCAAGGTTGGTGCTTTAGCTGGCTTATTGGCGGGCGGCGGATATTTGCTCGCCGGACCTGGGACGGGTTGCAGCAGCTACATCGGCAATTCGTTCCTCGTTGCCACCGACATGTGCTTTGTCTTTGATTGCCAGAGCGGCATTCTCGGCGGCGTCTTCGATCCGTGCAGCGGAATCGGAAGCGGGAATCAAACGGTCGAGGGACAGACGCAGCGGCCGTTCTTCACGGATTGCCCGACGAAAGGGCCTTGATTAATCGCGTGTGAGCGGGATGGGCGGACAAAGGTCCGTACGGAAAGAGAAACAAGAGCAGAACTCTAAAACAGGAAAACAATATGAGTCTTCGTGATTGGGTTCTCCGACGGCGCATCGTTCGCTGGGCGTGGGCGAGTGTTGTAGTCGGGATCATTCCGGTCGGCTTGGTGGAATCATGCGATCAGAAGGCCGCACAGTTCACGCGATATTTTGACCCGTGCGGGACGATTCTGGGCAATTGCAACCCCGGCGACTTCCAGGTGCGGGCAGCGGATGTGGGCGACTTCTGCGTCGATCCCGCCTGTACGGTTCCGGGACAGTGCGGGGGGGGGCAGCCGCTGGGAACGATCACGCGAATATGCCCGTAGCTCCGGCGAGCGGCGTTGATGGTATGTGCCTGTTTTCATCGCGCTTTAGGGCGACTGGAAGCGTCTCTTACATTCGTCCCCGTTCGGATACCAGGTCCAAAGGCGGGCTTTTAACCCAACATCCTTCGCTCGAGATCTGCGTATTTTGCTACGGTCAAGGGCCGCTGTGTTCGTCCCTCACTGTCACGCTGCTGAAATTGAGCTTTGCGCAGGCTGCTGCTGGTAATATCGTCGCTGAAAATAGAGGGATACGTTTACCAGGCTGATTAGCACCGGGACTTCTACCAGCGGGCCGATGACCGCCGCGAAGGCCGCGCCGGAGCCGATGCCGAATACCGCGACGGATACGGCGATAGCGAGCTCGAAGTTGTTGCTGGCGGCGGTGAAGGCCATCGTTGTGGTCTTCGCATAATCCGCGTCGATTTTCCGGCCCATCCAGAATGAGACCATGAACATGAGCACGAAGTAGACGCAGAGCGGAATGGCGATGCGGATTACATCGAGCGGAAGCTGGATGATCTTTTCACCCTTCAGTGAAAACATCACGACGATCGTAAACAACAACGAGATCAGCGTGATTGGCGATATCCGTGGAATGAATTTGTGTTCGTACCACTCTCGTCCGGCGAGGCAGATCAATGCAATTCGTGTGAACAAACCCGCGAGGAAAGGGATACCCAGGTAGATGAACACACTTTTCGCGATCTGGCCTATGGTTATGTGCACTTCTGCTCCGGTTACACCGAACAGCGGAGGCAAGACGGTGATGAACAGCCACGCGTAGACGGAATAGAACAGCACCTGAAACACGGAGTTGAAAGCCACCAGTCCCGCGGCGTACTCGCTGTCTCCGCGGGCAAGCTCGTTCCAAACGATCACCATGGCGATGCAGCGGGCCAGGCCGATCATGATGAGGCCGACCATGTACTGGGGATAGTCGTGCAGGAAGAGGACGGCCAAGGCGAACATGAGAATGGGCCCGACGATCCAGTTCTGCACGAGCGACAGGCAGAGAATCTTTGTATCGCGGAACACGTCGCCAAGCTCTTCGTACCTCACCTTGGCCAGCGGCGGGTACATCATCAAAATCAAGCCAATGGCAATCGGCACGTTGGTCGTGCCGACTTGAAACCAGTCGAGCAACTCCTCAATCCTTGGGTAGCACCAGCCACCAAGTACGCCTGCGGCCATGGCAAGAAAGATCCACAAGGTGAGATATCGGTCGAGCACGCCCAGCTTTATCGCCTTGTCCTGACTATGCATGGTTGATTATCTCTCCTCGTCCAAAACGATTTGCCCGTCAAATCAGACCCGAAACCGCCTGTACGCGCCGCGTCACCATACCCGAAAAATGAATACGAGCGAGAAGTAAATGCCGACACCGATGAAGATCACCCCCGTCGCGACGCGCGCCCAGCGCTCAAACACGGCGACTTGCTGGAATGCCCGGGCCACGACGCCAGCTCCAGCCGCAATCGCCATTGCGAACAGGATTACCGGCAGCGCCGTCCCCAGTCCGTAGGCCAAGGGAAGCCACAGGCGGGATTCATACTTGATCGAAATCGGAATCAGGCTTCCGAAGAACAAGGCGGCCGAGGAAGGGCAAAACGCCAAGGCGAAAACGACGCCCAGGAGTAGTCCTCCCCAGACGCCCCATTGTTCGGCGCGGCGGCCGACGTGCCGCCCGATGCCCGAGCCGCGAGTTTGAAACTCAATCAGGCCCAGCAGCATCATGCCCACCAGGATCAGGAGTGGCCCCAGGACCTTGTTCATGTACCTCTGGAGCGCATGCGACACGGTGGGCGCGCTGAGCAGGCTCGACACCAACAGCCCTGCCAAGACGACGTACACGATGGTGCGTCCGACGGCGTATAGAATTCCCGTCGCGACCACGGCGTGCGGCCGATCGACTCGGCGCCCGATGAAGGAGATCGCCGCGATGTTGGTGGCCAGTGGGCACGGGCTGATCGACGTCAAAACCCCAAACCACAGGGCCGAACCAAGTCCGAGGAGCCAGTCGCCGTTCACGAATCTCCCCCCAGCATGTTCTTGACCTCGTCGATCACGTAGTTCTTGAACGCCTGTTCGTCGCCGACCAGATCCCAGATGCGGTCAACCCTGCGCCAAGCTTTTGGCGCGGCGGCTCGGTCCGAAACAATGACTAGGCTACTCGCGACGAGACCGTACTTCTTCACGAAATGCTCGTTGGCGGGTTCGTCGTAATTGACCGCCTGCCAGCGAACTCGACCGCCATTGAGCTCATCGGGGAATGCTTCTTCGATCGCCTCTTTCGCGTATTGCTCCATCTTCAGGCACGTCGGGCATCTCTGCGTGCCGTGGAAATAGTATGCGACCAAGACCGGAGCAGCCCGCGCGTCCGTCGCGCCTGCACTGGCCGTCGGAACTCCGCCGCTTGTTGGTGTGACGGCGTTCTCCGGAACAGCGTCCCCGCCACTGCGATTCGTGACATCCGAGCCGCTGCGGCCAACAACAAGATAGACCAGGCTCGCGGCCACAAAGAGCAGCAAAAGAACCCTTACTACGTTCTTCATCACATGTTCTCTCCCGATTGATGAGCCGCGGTTGCGGATTAGCCGGCCGACTCGGGCGCAAAGCCGCGTAGGATCACGCCGATCTCGGACTCTCGCGGCACCTTGCCGGCCACGACTACTTGCCCGTTGACCGCCAGCGCAGGTGTCATCATTACGCCGCGTCTGATGATCTCGTTGATGTCCCGGACGTGGTCGATTTCGTACGCGACACCGAGTTTGTCCGCGGCGGCTTTGGCCGTCGCCTCCAACAGGTTGCACTTGGGACAACCCGTTCCCAGGATTTCGATTTTCATGGTACACCTCCCGCACTCGCAACCAAGTTCTCGCTCCCGGTCTGCATCCACCCAAAAATCACACCTACAAGCGTCGCCGCCACTACGATCATGGAGCAGAATGCAACTGTCTTCTTGGGTCCCCATGATCTTGATCAGTACGAGCATGTTGGGCAGCGAAAGCGCCGGGCCGGCAAGCAGCAGGGCCAACGCCGGGCCTTTGGCCATGCCATGTTCCATCAGCGCCTGGGTGATGGGAACCTCCGTCAAGGTTGCAAAGTACCACAAGGCTCCGACCAGCGACGCCGCGAAGTTCGCTTGCAGGCTGTTATCTCCGACCAGTTGCCCGATCTGCTTGTCGGGTAGCAGAGCCGAGATAAACCCGACGACGAACACGCCGCCGAACAGCAACGGGATCAGCAGCTTGGCGAAATCCCAGGTGTTGTGCATCCACAACCCGAACTCATCCCGCGCAACCCAGCCCCACGTCATCAGCGCCACAGCCAGCCCGCACAGACCGGCCAGGTACCACCGGACGTGATACACGTCCATGACCCAGCTTCTCGCCTCGTCGATGCCGGCGATGTCGGATTTGGGCAGCGTGAGACGATCGCCGGCGCGGATACTGCCGGTCGACTCCTGGACTTGGATCATGACCTCGTCGCGCATCTCCTGCAGGACGACACCGCGGACCTGCGTGCCGTCGTTGCGCTTGACGATGGCGTCGCCGGGGTTGAACCAATCGCTGAAGATCAGAAACCCGACCATGCAGGACAGAAACAATGCGTTCTGCCACAGCCTGCGAGACGATGGTGGCGACTCGGGCATGTTCAGCGCCGCTTTGGCCTTGGCTTTCTCGCTCCGGCGAAAAATCGTGGCCATTCCCAGCCCCACCAAAAATGCGAAGCCGACCGCACCGACGGCACGCCACAGCCCGATGTCGAAGCCGAGCACGCGGGCGGTCAGAAAAATCGCCAGAATGTTGATCGCCGGCCCGGAGTATAAGAACGCCGACGCCGGACCGAGACCGGCGCCCATCTTCCAGATACCCGCGAACATCGGGAGAACGCTGCACGAGCAGACCGCTAGGACCGTCCCAGACACTGCCGCCACCGTATAGGCTACCGGCTGATTTGCGTTCGGCCCGAGGTGGCGCATCACCGAGGCTTGGGAAAGGAATGTCATGATTCCGCCGGCGATAAAAAGCGCGGGGACCACGCAAGCCAGTGTGTGATTTCGCACATACCACTGGAGAAGCTTGAACGCCTCGATGATCGCCGCCTCAACCTTCGGATTGGCAACCGGCAGATAATAAGCGATCAGAAAAACCCCAACGAATATGGCGAAAATCTTGAGCTGTTTGCCGTTCATGGGCTCTCCACCTTTCTGACGGAACGTCCTGCAAGGTTCATGCCAATATGGCCATTACGCCATATATGCTGCAAAAAAAGAACCCCGCAGCCTCGGCTTCATCGCAGCGCCGCCTGCTGGGCTTTGAGGTTCTCGCTCAGCACGCCCTCGATGCAGTCCCAAAACCCCTGCAAGCAGCACACCTTCACGCGGTAGTAAACCATGACGCCTTCTTTGCGATCCTCCACGAGTCCCGCCTGTTTGAGCACCGCAAGATGCTTCGAGACGGTAGATTGGTCTGCGCCGACCAACTCGGTCAGTTCGCAAACGCAGCGCTCCTTGCCCTCCATCGCCTCCAGCATTAACAGCCGGCTTGGATGGGCCAGCGCCTTGGCGATCCTCGCCCGGGCCGCATACCGTTCCTTGTTGTGCTTAGGCTTCGCGTTCATGGCTTTATGGCAATTATACCATAAGAACACGCAAGGTCAAGGTGCTGAGGCCGAACGAGGCCGGATCGCAATTGTAAAATGCGGCGTCATAGCAGGGTCGGGCAGGTCTGCCCAGACGGTCATGCATATGGGTCGCACGCTTCCAAGGATTCGCCGAAGGTCAGTCTGGCGCTGTGGGCATCGCCCGGCGTGCGACCTGGTACATGATGCGATCGGCCAGGCGGTGCGAAAAACGGCGGATCAGGGTGATGGCCTTGCCTTCGGCGGAGAGCGTCACCTCGTTGCGGCGGCGGCGCGACGAGACAACTACGGCCCGCGCGACGCGCTGCGGAGTATATTGCGTTTCAGCGATTCGCGTCGCCTTGGCGTCCACTTTCGCAGCGGACTCGAAAAACGCCGTGCTCGTCGAGCTCGGCGCAATCGACAACACATCGACGCCGGTTCCGCGGAGCTCCATGCGCAGGCCAGTCGAAAGGGCATTGAGCGCGGCCTTGGTGGCGCTGTAGACGGTCATTCGCGGAATTGCCTGCGTGCCGACAACCGACGAGATATTGATGATCTGGCCGCTGCCACGTTCGATCATTTCGGGCAATACGGCCTGGATCATGGCCACGGGACCGATGAAGTTCAGTGCCAGCATGTACTCAATTTGTTCTAAGGGCATCTTGAGCACCGACCCGAAACTAGCCCACCCGGCGTTGTTCACCAGCACGTCGATTCGACCGAACCGCGAACGGGCCTCGGCGGTCGCCGCCTTCCGTTGCGTGGGATCGGTCACGTCCAGGCAGACGGCCGCGACGCGATCGCCTCCGAGTTCTTCCGCCAGCGCCTTCAGCTTGTCCATGGACCTGGCCGCGGCGACGACGAGACTGCCCGCGCGGTGAAACTCTACCGCGCAGGCCCGGCCGATCCCGCCCGACGCGCCCGTAATCAAGACGACTTTGTCCCGCGGATCGTAGCTCATGGACCAAAAGCCCGAAGATCAAAGTACGAAGTTCAAAACTTTTCTCGGCGTTGGGTCGGCTTTTGCCAAGCGCAATTTCCAATCCAACGCGCTTATTGAAGCATGGTCCGCGGCTCCCGACCCGGTCCGCGCTCTGCTCAGCGGATTGCGAACGCTTCCCGCCGCAGTCCGCAGAAAGTCCTTTCTCTATCACTACGATGACAACTGGGACGATCCGGCGTTTGGCTTCGTTTCCGAAGAGTTCGCCGGCTTCGCGACGCCGAGAAAGCGACATGTGCTGTTCGAGTAGGCCGCCTCAGGGCTCGAATCAGCACGGGCGAGACTCAAAGGTCATATAGGACCTATAGGGCCTATCACCTTCTGGGGCTAATTCGCGTGTGTCCGCCCCCGCAACCCTCTCCTCCGCTGGGAAAGAGAACTCATCAAACATGCTCTAAGGAGCCCGTCGTGCTTCATAGTCAGCATTTTTTCAAACGCGGTCGTCGTCATCATCTTCATCGCCGTCGTCGGAGTTGTATTTCCATTGGTCCGCGTCCTCGGCGTCTTCGATTTCCTTCTCCATGTGCTTGAACATTTTCTCTTGCAGGGGCGCGAATCGTTGGTACATCTCGAGGGTGGCCTGATGCGATTGGGCTACAACGTTCAACTGAATGAGCTGCCACTTAAGCAGGCACTCAGGTTCCTTTATGGTCGAAAATGGGTCGCAGGCGAGGCGAGGAGACCCATCGGGACCCGCGCTAAAGAATTCACAGTCCTGGCAGCGTAGCATGTTGGGCTCACATCGGGTTTATCGAGGCGACGAATCCGCGTCGGAGCTAAGGCATTTTAGTCAGGCGAGGCAGACCCCGCCAGGATTTGAACGTGGGCAAAAGTGACGGGGCAAAATCGGCTAAATGGGCTAACTCCGATTTTCTGCGGATTTTTCTTGCGGATCGGCCCGATATCTGGGAGATTGGAGGGCTGAATACAGTCCACTTATCGACCCGTCCCCCCATGGGTCGGTTCCCCCAAGGCCCGGTACACCCCACCGGGCCTCTTTCTTGCGCTCGGTTCCTTGGCGCCGCTTAAGCGCCCTTGTTCGCTCACGAGGGGCATTGCTGCAAGAGACACGTACATGACACGCGCATGAAAAAGGGCGTCCGCGGACGCCCGTTGTCCTGTGCCGAAACTTATTTCATTCTTCCACGGTCATGCCGCGACGCGGGACAAAAGAGCGTCGCCTAGGGTTGCACCAACGAACCGAAACGGTCAACGCTGCGCGCGGCCGAATCGTTCATCGGCTCGCAGCGGATGACCCGATCCGATCCTATTTGAAGCGCATCGAAGGGTATCAACGAAGCCGGTACGAAAGGGAGTGCCGCCGCGATGGCACTTACGGCCCGCGACCGGCAAGCCGCCACGGACTCAAAGGCGACGCAATAATCTTCATTACGCGCGATCGACAGTATCGCTTCAAGCTCGCCGAACGACGCATCCCACAGCGTCGTCCGCTCAGCCGGGTCCGGCTCGCCGCAGGGATCGACAACGATCCGGGTTTCATCCGTTTGCCCGTCGAATGCCGCAGGTCTTACGATCGTCTCCGGTCCCACGGGCTCGCGGCCGGTCGATTGCACATCCCCCCTGCGACATTCAAGCTCATTGCGAATGATTTCCAGGGATTTCTCCAGGTCGCGCATCAGGGTCCATGTGCGTTCGTATGAGCCGCCCGCGGTTGGCGACGGTGCACTCACCGGTTCAGGCCGCGCGTCCGCGGTTTCCCGCGTTTCGGTCGCGGGGAGCACAAGCACGACCTCTTGCGGCACTTTTTCCGCTGTGGCACGGGGAACCTCAATGGACCTAGTCCAGGTCACCTGTGCATCGAAGGCCGTCGTTTCGGTCTGCAACTTGACATCTCTCTCGGCCTGCGCCCGCTCCTCCTCCTCATCTCGACATCGTCGGTCGTTGTCGAAGATGTCAAGGGCCTGGGCGATCTCTGAAAGCGTCAACCCCCAGTCGCTGGTGTATGTCTGCGTTGGCGTTTGCTGCGTCACCGTCTCAGTTGCGGTCGCAGCAGCGGTCACAACGCCGCCGACTGACGGTGATTCGCTAGTAACCGGGCCAGCCACGAGGTCAAGCTCATCAGCCGGCGTCTCCAGCGGTTCTACGAACGAAGGGTTCTGGAACTCCTCAGCGATCGCCGGGTGCGCCGATGGTTCGACGACAGACGCCATATTCTGCTCATTTGCAACGGCTGCCAGAATCAGTTGTTCAGCGACCGGCGCGGCCGGGGATCCGTCGGCGACGGTTGTCGGCACTGGCGCCTCAACGACCGTGGTCGGCGACGGATCCGGTTCGCTCGCCGCCACCGTCGGCCGCTCGGCGGGTAGCGTGGTTTCCGCGCGATCTTGCTGTTCGACCTTTTCGATCTTGTCCTGAATCTGGGCAAGCTGGCGCCTCGCGGCAGTGAATTCCGGGTTGAGCGAGAGCACGTGGTTGAACGCTTCCGCGGCCTGCTCGTAGCGCTTTTGGGCCCTCAGGACCAATCCCAGGTTGTAGTATGCGTCCGGTTCTGGAATCGCGCGACGGAAGCTGTCCAGGGCCTCGTCATGCCGCTCGATCCGCGCCAGAAGCAACCCCAAGTTGATGTGCGCCCTTGCCAATTTGGGATCGATTCGGACGGCCTCACGCAGATGCCGCTCCGCCTCCGCCCAGCGCTGTTGATACAACAACTCAAACCCTAGATTGTTGCGGAGCACGGCATTGTCTGATTTCAGTTCGACCGCCCTGCTGAGCGCCGCCAATGCCTCATCATGCCGGTCCGTAATGCTCAACACCAATCCCAGGCGCTGATAGGCCGCGGCATAGTTGTGGTTGAGCGCGACGGCTTTGCGATATTGCTCGACCGCCTGGTCTATGGCCCCTTGCTGCTCGAACATCCGCCCGGCGGCGTAGTAAGTCTCCGGGAGTATCCGGGGCGGCGGCTGGTCGGGCATTTCCCGCGATGTTCCACCGGGCGCGGTTCGGCTCCGGTACTTTGGATAGCCCATCAGTCCGTTGTCGTGCTTGGCGCAACTGGCCGCGACAAGAAGCAGACCGGCTGCCAGAATCTTCATCTCACGCACTCGTTGCATGATTCGCACTGCCTCCCTTGGTTAGTTCCGCGAACCGCCCGACGCAGGCGACGCGGCGGTCTGTGATCCGCGTGTCGAATCCGGCTTGGCCGTACCCTTAAGATCCACGATGATCGCCTTGTCGGCGACCATCCCGCGACCGCCGGAGATCATCGCTTTCACCTCGACGCGGTCCATGTTGCACCCGACCACGGTCAGATACTCGCGGACATGATTCAGTCGCTGCTTTAGGAGAGCCTCGTCGCGGAGATCCGTCTCATAGCGGACCGTTCCGCCGTAGGTATTGAGCAACGCCGCCATGCGCTCGAGACGATCCACTCCCGTACCGCTCAACTCGCTGGTGTGCGGAACGAAGTGAATATCCGCCACGCTCATGTCCTGGAGGATGGCGTTGTCGGCCATGTCCGCCAGATGCGAACCGTAATGCGCGCGAGCGCGGTCCATGTTCCGCATTTCGATTTCCGTACCCGTCTGCACGTGTTGCTTGCAATGGCAGGCTGCCGAGGAGAGCGCTAGGGCCGCGGCGATCGCGGCGATCGTCGTGGCCGATAAAAGCGAACGATTGTTACCAAACATTTACATGCTCCTTATTGGTCGTTGCGGCCACAATCGACCGGGGGATCGATAATCTCACGCCCGGCGCGGACGCCGCACCACACGGTCTCGCGTCGAATAGTTATCGTGCGATTTCGCCGGAGACATTGGTTATTTATCGGGCGACCTGCGGACGTTTTCTTGTGGTGGCGTGGACGACGCCGGAGGATGGTCCAATAAACAAGTCCGCAGCAGCACTGACGCTTGGTGCTACAGGCGTTCCCACGGCTGGCGCGCTCGTTGGACGGCCCGACCGAGATTACACTGCGAAACATGACCCATCTTCAACACTTCGAAATCGTAAGTCTTGGAAAATAAGGCACTTATGATTTGTGATTTCGGCCTTGGCACTACACACTATCCCTTGGCGGC